>Ga0116210_1000173_pt1 | contig 69344 bp, 64 predicted proteins | sample TshhotsprinmetaG_FD_94483 | JGI IMG/M metagenome (GOLD analysis project Ga0116210, IMG submission 94483) | Hot spring microbial communities from South Africa to study Microbial Dark Matter (Phase II) - Tshipise hot spring metaG | ecosystem: Environmental > Aquatic > Thermal springs > Hot... | reverse complement strand
ATCTCGTGACACCGCCTCCTGGGTAATTGGTGGTTTCAGGTTTTGGCCTTCCATTTTACCGATCAGGAGGTCTTTTTTTTCTTCTTCTATTCGGATGTCTACCCAAAATACGATACACTGCCCAATTCCCTGGATGAGAGAAGCTCAAGTGGCCATCGATTATCTAAAAGACGTCTTGGCTAAAGCCAGAAGCGAAATCTCCGACGCTAAAACTGAGGCTAAAGTGGGGTGTGCACAGTGAGCTTAGGGGAAACAGTGATGAGAGGAAGGGAGTAGCTGGGCTTGGTAGAGGAAAAGATAGGTAACGGGCGAGTCCGTTGTCCTCAAAAAAGTCTGGAAAAAGAGAGGGCTCAAAGCCTCACACAAGCCCTGGCGCGCCCGGAGGGATTTGAACCCCCAACCTACGGATTTGGAGTCCGTTCTCTATTCTCTTCTTGATTCCCCCTCTCTTGAGAAGCGAGCCGAAAGAACGTTTCCCCTCGAACCATCAAAAGGAGTTCCTCGAAATAGTGAACAAATCTTTCGAACGCTCAACCGAGGGGTTGCGAAAAGGTGACAGAAAGAGGAAGAATCTCGAGGCACCAAGAAAAAGCTTTCGGAATATTTCACTGGTTTTGCTCTTTTCCAAAGAGTCGTTCTCGTAGTATGATACCGATAGAAAAAAATAAAGTGCTAAATCGGAGAGAAGAGATTACGGTCTCTTAAAATACACTTCTCAAGAAATCTGAAAAGATCCAAGCAAGGATTGCCGAGGTAACCGGCTCCGAAGAGATGGTGCTCTCTGGCTTCTCTGTCTGCAGGGACACAAAGCCAGGTGACATAGACCTTTTTGCGGCTCAATCTGGCGTTTATCGGAGATCATGATACCGTAATTTCTGTGAATCTCATCAGGGCAGACACAGCCAGAGCTATCTCGGTGACGCCTCTTCAAGACCGTGAGGAGATGCAAGACCTATAGTCTCATTTACCATTCTATTCTCGGAGAGGGAAAGATTTCTATGAAGGAAAATCGTTTAAGAGGGGTTTTAGGTCAACAAATAAGCTCGCAGTATAGTTCAATAGATGACATCATTGGTTTTCTGAGGGAAAACAGGGAATTTCTTTTTACCCATTTTGGTGTCACCAAAATTGGGGTTTTCGGAAGCTTTGCCCAAGGCAAGGTCGCCAGAAGAAGCGACATCGATATCGTTGTAGAGATGAAAAAGGAATTTAAAGACCTTCGCCACTTTTTTGCCTTGAAAAGGTACTTGGAGCGAAATTTTCGCAGGAAAGTTGACTTAGGTTTTTTGGAAAATATGAAACCTCTCATCCGAGCAAAGGTTGCAGAGAACATTCGCTATGCCTGAAAAGGATATAAGTCAGTATCCTGAGGACATTTGGGAATCGGGGAATGCCATTTTAGATTACGTAAAAGATATGGATTTTGAACAGTTTAAGGGTGACAGAAAAACCTATATGGCAGTGATAAGGGAGTTTGAAATCATAGGAGAAGCAGTAGCGAGAATACCAAGGGATGTAAAAATGCACTATCGAAATATTCCTTGGAGAGATATAAAAGACTTCCGAAATGTGTTGATTCACGAGTACTTTGGAGTCGACCTTGAAATAGTATGGAAGGTTATTCACAAGGAATTGAAGGAACTTTTAGTAGTAGTACACCAAATTTTAGAAACTCATCGAGGGGAGAAATTTTGAGGGGCTCGGCACTCCTCTCCCAAATTTTGCTCTGTGCCCATTTCGGAGTGTTATACCCCAAGATGGAATAAAAAGATGAGGACCCTACTCCATTCCCCCCTCTTTCCTCCACCAACCCAGAGGACAAAAATTTCCCATCATGTGCATTCTATTACTTTCTCTCCTACCATCCGCTCAGCCGAGCGAGGACACTGAGGCTTCGAATTTCATCGTCCTTCCGAGAAGCAGCGAGTACCCATAGGAACGGAGAGTGATCCCCAGGGATTGAACCGCCTTGGGCGAAGAAGGTGAGGCTTTTCTGAGAGAAATTTTCGGAGTGAAGCGACAGAGCTTGCCCAAGACTGGGGGCCCCTTTTTCTCTCGTTGCGTTCTCTTTTCTTCTCTCCCGGGCTTCAATCTCTTTCCGCAAGGAGAAACGCAACGAGAGCTACTCAGATGAGCTGAAGGCGCCTCCCTCAGGAGTGAAGACGCCAAAAAGGTCAAGGGAAGCAGCAGAATATCTGAAAGCTTCGGCTCTCCAATCCGGCTTAAAGAAGAAAGTGAATTTGGAAGTCCAGGAAAACCCAAGAGAAGGAAAACTTCCAAAGCCTCACACAAGCCCTGGCGCGCCCGGAGGGATTTGAACCCCCAACCTACGGATCCGTAGTCCGTTGCTCTATCCAATTGAGCCACGGGCGCACCGATAGAGTACATATATTGTATCTTAGTCCTTAGAGCGTGTCAACTTTCTGAGTCGAGCTTAATATCTGCAACTGAGGACACAATATGATGCGGACGATAAGGGAAGCGATTGACATCCTCGAGTTTGGTAACTCCGGTGAGAACGAGAATGGTTTCCAGTCCTGACTCTAAGCCCACCTTAACATCAGTGTCCATGCGATCCCCAACCATAACCGCGTTTTCAGAATGCTCGCCGATGTAACGGAGAGCAGCCCGCAAGATAAGGGGGTTAGGTTTTCCCACAAAGTAGGGTGTGTATCCGGAAGCCTTTTCCAAAAGCGCCGCCACCGCCCCACAGGCAGGAACGATACCTCCTTCACCCGGTCCGGAGGGATCGGGATTGGTGGCAATGAAGGGCACACCGGACATAACCAATTGACAAGCCCGGACAATCTTATCATAGGGGTACGATTCCATCTCTCCCAAAATGACAAAGTCAGGGCGGTAATCGGTAAAGGAGTATCCGACTTCGTTGAGTGCTTGGTAGAGGCCGGTCCCTCCCAAAACAAAGGCAGACCCCTTCGGTTTCTGTATACTTACGAAATGCGCAGTGGCCATCGCGCTACTAAAGAAATGCTCTGCTCCAATATTAATCCCCGCGTGATTCATGCGGTGTTGTAAATCCCGAGGAGTATATCGCGAGTTGTTGGTGAGAATGAGAAATTTATGCCCATTCTCCCGTAACCGCTCGATGAATTCTTTTGCTCCCGGGATTGCCCGATCACCGTAAAGCAGAACTCCATCCATGTCGATGAGAAACGCTTTCTTCGCCATCACAAGACCTCGTAAAAAGGTATCATTTCTATTATACGAGAAATTTGGAGAAAAAAATAAAGCGAAAGTGAAAGTTTTGTTTTCTGTAACTCTTCATCATTCTCGTGTTACTTACCGTCAAGGCCCATACTCAAAAAACGAGAGAATTCCTGAGCAAAAACAGAATCGAAATCGGGGTTGATGGCTAAGAGCACCCCTCCATGGCCTCTTTTGGGGAGGACATGACATTCTGCGTCATTGCCCTTCTCCCGGAGTATACGATAGAGACGCTCAGTTTGCGCGGGGGGAGTGAGCTCATCGTTTTCCCCTACCATGAGAAAAAAAGAACGAGAAACGGTCTCTACCTGATAGAGAGGGGAAAAACGGGTGAGATTTTTCCGCCCACGGAACATGTTGGTAAAAAAGAGTTCTAAGAGTTTCTCTCCTTTGACATCCAAAGTTCCCTCATAGGCGAGTAAATCGTAGGGTCCACTCAAGAGAACCACTTTTCGAATAGAAGAAGAGAGAGAAATAGGTAGAGAACGATTGTTTACCGTTAAAAGGGCGACAAGATGTGCCCCCGCCGAATGTCCTCCAAGCACGACCTCTTGGGGATTCCCCCCGTATTCCTCAATATGTTGCGAGACCCAATGCAAGGCACGTACAACATCATCGGTCATTTCTTGGATCGAAGCCTGAGGATAGAGCCGATAATCGAGATTGACGAAGACATGGCGATTTTGGATAATCTCGCGGGCGATTTGGGCATAAAATAAATCATCCTTACTCCCTCCTATCCACGTCCCTCCATGAACAAAGACAAAAACCGGAAGCCTTTCTCTCTCCCGAATAGAGAGCGGAATCACCACATCGAGACGTTGCTTCTTCTCCTTTCCATATGCAATGTTCCTATAAACCACTCCCTGGGCATACTGTGCGAGGGCTTGAGGAGGCATGCGAACATCTTTCCCTTTTTTCCGAGGAACAGGAAGTCCTAAGAGGTGACACAAGTCCTCTTCCATCTTCTCGCTCTCTTCGAGCGAGAAGGCAAATCGCTCTTCAAGGTCCCGAAGCAGTGTCTCTTGAAAGTTCTCAAGAGAAATATAGCTAAAGATGATGAAGAAAATGATTACCGCAATGCTACTCCGAACAACCACTCTTTTCCCCCTCTCCCCGATTCTCCGTTTGAGACCGGAGAAAAACGAACTTTTCCCCTCTCGAAACTCATGAACTACCCACAAGAAAGAGTACATCTCTCCCCCATCGGGAGACAAGCCCTTCCGGGAAATCTTTTCTCTCCCTCCGTTCACTCCTTGAGGAACGCTCCCGGAAAAGGGAAAAGAAGTCCCCCCCTGAAGCAATCAGTCTCTTGACATTGAGATTACTTCATTCCTTTTGTACTTGAACATAACGAGAGAGAGGAGTTGTCCTATAAAAGGGATACGAAACCCCACGAAAAATTTCTGGAGCGAACCCCCCCGAGATTTTTGCACGACCGGAGGTTCGCTGCACATGGGTATTGATAAACCTGTACCATTACGCTATTTTATCCTTGGTTAAAATCGCACCATAGTGGGATGGAAACGAGAAAAGAACGATGGAAATCCCTTAAAAAACCCTCAAGGGCCGGTACCGCCCTCGAAGGCCCGCCATTCGCCCTGTGGTTCGTCTTTCACCACATAGTAAAAATAGGTGTGCTGACCTGCAGGAAGGATCGGACCATCGTACAGTTTGTCAAAGGTGATCAGGAAAAGCCTGTGATACCCTGGATCACAGGAGTCACATAGAGAAGCAAAACGCGGGGCGTTACTCTTGTGAGGGATCAACCCGAGCTTACCGTAACGGGCGATTGAAAGCATAAACATTCCATAGTGAGGAATGTTATAGCACTTGGGATTTTCTCTGAACTCCGTCGCGCCCAACCGGTTACCTCCTCATGGAAATACTGCCCTCGAAAACAGAACCCCACTTCTATTGGATCACCGTAGGAGAGGATTCCCCAAGGTTGCCTCTTCAGGTTACTCTCCCTAATCCCGGTATATCGAGTCCATGGAAAGGTCCACCCCCTCAGACCTTGTAGGTGAGTTGGCCATCGTTTTCTCGAAGGAAGATGACATGCACCTTCTTGTAACGGGCAAGCATCAGGATACAAGTACGGTAGTGGGGAAGGGGAAAGTACTGCGGATTAGGCCTGAATTCCGGCTTAGACCAACCACCTCTCTTCGGTACGGTGTAGTGGTGTCCACCGACCTAACCGGTCTCATGCTCTCCCTCAGGATAGAATATCACCCCCATGGTAGGGTGAGCGGGTGTACCCTCCGAGTTGAGAACGAGGTAAGAGAGCTCCACGGGAAGCTCAGGATCGTTTGCCCTCACCTCAAGATCGAAGGCATGTCTCCTCCTTTCCCAATATTCGCCACGGCTCTCGCGAAAGACGAGAACACGAAGGTTATAAAGAGGAATGAAGTGACCAATCCCCATTTCCAACGCACACCAGAACACCTTCAAAACCATACCTTACCAGGGAAATGCCTCTACCCGGGGCTAAACTACCAAAATGTTTGCAGTTTATGGCTGTGGGATGTTTCGAGAGTCTCCCCTCCAGGTCCTCTCCCCTCTCTTCAAATCTTATATTACACTACACTTTTTGAGTTCTCTGAGAAAAGAGGAAAGTAGTCCTTCCAAAGCCACGGCCGGATTCAAAGAAGAAGCAACGGGGATTTGACAACACTTTGAAGATCAGAACGAGTGAGATAAATTGAAGAATTCTCTTGAGTTGCTGTTACACTGCAAGCTTTTTCTCTACTCCGCAAACCCTCCCGAGGGGAGTGAAGTGAATTCATGAGACCGCCACGGCGCGAAAACATGCGCCTCGCGGTGACTTCTTCAGAGTGCCATGGGGATTAGGAAAACCGAATCCCCTCGCAGTGACTCCCTTTTTCGCCTTTGCGAGCCTCATCTTATTACTTGGCGAAGTAAGAGCGTAGCTTCTCCTCCTTCAAAAATTCGAATGAGACGGTCACGGTACGGAATACTGAATCTCGCGATGGACACCGACGTCGTGGGGAATCGCGGCTACCCTTGACACCTACTCCAAAGTCATGCCCAGACTCAAAGAGCAGGCAGTGAAGAAAATTGGAGAGGTCTTGGGGAGCATCGTTACCAAGGATTCCCAAAAACTGCAGTAGTAGGAAGAATTTTGAGGAGGGGTCAATCGCTCAAACCCTTGAAAAACCTGGTCGGGGCGAGCCGACTTGAACGGCCGACCCCCTGCTCCCAAGGCAGGTGCGCTTACCAGGCTGCGCTACGCCCCGACGGTGGTCATTATAACAAGAAGCCCAAAGACCGACAAGAGTTTTGTCCTCAAAACACCTAAGGGAGACCAGATTTCTCCGGTCTCCCTTAGGTGCAAGGAGGGGAAAGACTTCTATTATAGGAGGTGCTAGTGGGGTACCTTTATTCACATGTCCATTTCCAGAAAGAAATTATATAAGATTGCCGGTTTCTGTCAAGTATTCTCGAAAGGGGGGAAGAAAAAATTTGTGGTCTCTACACTACGACCGGAACTACTGCTCCCATCGACTCTTTTTGGTCCACGAAACGGCGATAAATGGTTCTTGCTTCCTCCACAGTAAAGCGACGTAGAGTCGCTTCGTATTGCCAGGGGAAATCCCAACCCAACCCTATCGCTTCGCAGAAAGAGAGGAGAGAAGCCAGCGAGGAGACGGTTTCAAAATAATGGAGGAAAATTCCTCGAGTGTAGTTTTTCGCTTCCTCAAACTCCTCGGCATCGATATTCACCAAGCTACGAAACTCATCCTTCAAAAGGCTCACCACGGCATCGAAATAGGCAAAGGGGAAACCACAGAACGCGCAGATGAAAGAGGGACCAAGGAGGGGCAGATACGAAGAACCCACTTGATAGCTCAGACCTCGCTCCTCACGAATCTTGAGGAAGAGCCGAGAGTACATCCCTCCTCCTAAGGCGTTATTCATGATTTCAAAAGCGATGCGTTCCTCTTTTTCCAGTATTCCCGGAGCTCGAAAACCGATCACTACCCATGCATCTCGGACTTCCCGACGATCCACGATTTTGAGCGAAGCGGGGAAAAAGCTACTGCGGGTGGGGCGAAGTTTCTCGCGAGGAATCATGCCCCCGAGCTCGTCTTCAAAAATCTTTCGCACCCGTGCCCCATCAAAGTTCCCCACCACCGAAACGACCATGTTATTCGGCACAAAGATTTTCCGATACCATTGCCAAATCTCTTCCACCTCTAAAATTTGTAAGCTCTTCTCTTCCCCTAAGGTGGGGAAGGCGTAAGGATGATTCCCAAAAAAGGCTCTGCGAAAACGATGAAAAGCCGCTTTCAGAGGATCATCGTCTAAGGAGCGTAAAAGTCCTACGAGAAACTTCTTTTCTTTATCCACTTCTTCTTTCCGGAAAGCCGGGGATTTAATGACCTCGAAAAAGAGTTTGAGGATCTCCACACTCTTATTGGCCGGACCGTCCATGGCAATCCTTCCAGTGAAATAGTTGGAAGAGCTGCGAATGGCAGCCCCTAACCTCTCCACCGCCTGGTTAAATTCGATGGTATTTCTCTTGGTCGTACCTTTGAGAATGGCCTCTTGCATCAAGGCAGAGATGCCCCGTTCTTTGTCGTTTTCGAAGAGATTACCAAGATGCAGACACAAATTCACCGCAAAGAGAGCACTCTCTGGAATGGGGAGGAGAAGGAGAACCAACCCATTTTTCAAGACTACTTTTTCTATGCGATCTTTGATCTCTTGCATCATCGTTAGTCTCCTGGACCGATCAAAATAGAAGTTGCTCGCTCCATGTCAAAGCACTTTTTGGCGACTTCGAGGATATGGACAACATCCAAGTGTTCCAAATACAAGAGAATCTGCAGGGCGTGATCCACATTATCAATCATGTCAAATCGCCCCAGAAGTTCGGCACTTCCTAGGGTGGTTTCGATAACACTGAAAAAGCTACTGCGCAAGAGATTGCGAGCACGCTCCAATTCCTCTTGGGTAGGAGGCTGCTCAAAAAGCCGGTCAAACTCCTTTTGTACTGCTTCTTCAACCGCTTCCCGTGAACCAGAGGAGAAAGTGTAAAACACGGAAAAAATACCAGCTCTCTCGTAGTAGGAGTAGGCAGTATGAACGGTGTCCACCAAACCTTGATCCTCACGAAGGGCGATGTTCAACCGCGACACCATGCCATCCCCTAAAATGACCGAAAGCAAGCGCAATACGTTGAAATCCTCGCTCTTGATCCCTCCACAGAGAAAACTAATTGCTCCGTAGCTTCGAGACACATCCATGCGACACTCGACAATTTGCCGTATAGGGAAAGGGAAAGAAGGGAAGAAACACAAATCGCACTGCTCGAGAGTGGGAAACCCATCGATCACCTTTTCTAAAAAAGAGAAGAGCTCAGCCTCTTCCAGGTCACCGCTCACCACACAGGTCATGTTGGCAAGGTGATAAAAGCGCCTTTGGTGCTCGAGTAAATCTTCTAAGGCGAGATTCCTTACCGTTTCTTCTCTCCCCAAAACCGGCATGCCGTAAGGTGTTCCGAGAAAAACTTTCTGATGGATGAGGTGATTCAACCGTTCTTCGGGATCATCTTCGTCCAAATGGATTTCTTGGATAACCACCATTTTCTCCCGTTCGATATCTTTGGGATCCAAAAGAGGGTGAAAGAGGAGCTCCGCTTCTAATTCAAGTGCCTCTCTCCAATATTCTTTGGGAACAACTAAATAAAAATCGGTAGTATCGAGGGAAGTCTCCGCATTGAGTTCGCCCCCCATCGCCTGTACTTTGCGGGTGAGGAGAGTACCCGGAAAATGGGTAGTTCCTTTGAATACCATGTGTTCGAAAAAATGGGCTAAACCGTTATCCTCCGGTTTTTCATCTCGTACCCCCACCCGAACCCAAAAGTTAAGAGCGACAAGAGGAGAAGATATTTTGCGATGGATCACCCGAAAGCCAGACGGGAAAACTTTTTTGGTATAGGTCAAACCTGCCATAGGACTATCAAACCTCTTATTTTACCTCTTGGGAAGACACGTCGTCTTCCCAAGAGGGTATCTCATACCCACCATGCTTGTCCAGTTTTCTCTCGAATAACCAATAACCTCAAAAAGGCAACCGCCTTTTCAAAGCCTTCTCTCCCTGACATGAGCGAATCTTCGTGTTCGATGGAGAGGACTCCATCATAACCAATCAGGCGCAAAGTACTCACAAAATCTTTCCAAAAACTGAAGTCATGACCGTAGCCTACGGTGCGGAATAACCAGGAACGTTTCGCCTCCTCGGTATATGGTTTCGTGTCCAGATTTCCGTTCACCGGGCTATTGAGGGAATCAATTTTCGTGTCTTTGGCGTGAACATGGTATATTGCTCCTTCTAATTTCCGCAGCGCCAAAATGGGGTCGATCCCCTGCCAAAAGAGGTGGCTCGGATCAAAATTAGCTCCGATCACTTCCCCAATTTCTTGTCGCAGACGCAAGAGCGTTTCCGGGTTGTACACCACAAAACCGGGGTGCATTTCCAAACATATCCGCACTCCATGGTCTTTGGCGAATTGTCCTACCTTCTTCCAATACGGCAAGACCTTCTCCTCCCATTGCCAGCGAAGCACTTCCAAGAAATCCGGAGGCCACGGACAGGTCACCCAATTAGGGTAACGGGCGTTGTCCGAATCTCCGGGACATCCGGAGAAGGTGATCACATTTTGTACCCCCAATTTCTCCGCCAAGAGAATGGTGTTTTCGAGCTCTTGACGATGCTTTTCGGCTATCTCTTTATTGGGGTGCAAAGAATTTCCGTGACAACTTAAGGCGCTTATCTCCAAACCCCTTACGGAGAAAGCATCTTGAAAGCGACGCAAGGCCTCAGGGTCATTCAAGAGCTTCCCAGGTTGACAGTGCGCATTACTCGGATAGCCACCGGTGCCAACCTCAACTGCTTCCACTCCCGTCTTACTCACGTAGTCAAGAGCCTTTTCGAGCGGTTCACTCTGGAAGAGCACCAAAAACACGCCAATTTTCAATCCCAACACCTCCTTGGAAATTATTGACTTTTTTTCGATCTTCCTGTATAAGAAAGAATAAAACTTTCCACCCCTTTTGTGGAACATAAGTCCTATGTAACCAAGTATACTCCCGAGTGTAGCGGAAAGCAATGAGTAGAGGGGAGAGAAGATGCGAATTGCCGAGCGAATAAAACAAATCGAACCATCAGCAACGTTATCTATTTCCACGAAAGCCAGGGCCATGAGAGCGAAAGGACTCGATGTCGTCTCTTTTAGCGCCGGAGAACCCGATTTCGATACCCCACTTCCTATCAAAGAAGCGGCAAAGAAAGCCCTTGACCAGGGTTTTACCAAGTACACTCCTACTTCGGGAACCGAAGAACTGAAGGAAGCCATTTGTGATAAACTCAGTCGAGAAAACAACTTACAATACCAAAAAAGCGAGATTATCGTCTCTTGTGGAGCCAAACACTCTCTCTATAACGCCATGATGGTGCTCTGTAACCCTGGGGATGAAGTTCTTCTTCCCAAGCCCTACTGGGTCACTTACCTGGAACAAATAAAGTTAGCCGGAGGGAAACCGGTTCTCCTCGATTGTCACCCTCAAACTTTGGTTTTTGAGAGTGAAGAAATACGGAAAAAACTCACTCTCCGCACTCGTCTCCTCATTCTCAATAACCCTTCCAACCCCAGTGGGGTGGTACTCGATGAGGAATTCCTCGCTCAAATCGCCCAAATTGCCTGTGAGAACGATCTTACCGTCATTTCTGATGAAATTTACGAACACTTGGTCTATGAAGGTGATTTTCCCCGAAGTATTGCTACGTTCCCCGGGATGAAAGAAAGAACCATTATCATTAATGGGGTTTCTAAAAGTTTCTCCATGACCGGGTGGAGGATTGGGTATGCCGCAGGGCCTGAAGAAGTTATCCAAGCCATGGAAAAGTTGCAGGACCACTCTACCTCTAATCCCACTTCAATCAGCCAGAAAGCAGCAGCTCACGCTCTCCGTTCGGACCCATCTTTAATCCGCGAAATGGTGCGCATTTTCGATGAGCGGAGAAAGCTTATGGTCCAGTATCTCCAAGAAATCCCCCAGGTTGTTTTTCCCGTTCCTCAGGGTGCGTTTTACATTTTCGCTGACTTTAGTCCTTACCTTGCTCATTCTTTCCGGGGAGAAAAGATCCGTACTTCGGTGAGATTGGCAGAACTCCTCTTAGAGGAGGCACATGTCGCTTGTGTGCCGGGTATTGCCTTTGGCATGGAGGGATATTTACGCTTCTCTTACGCCACATCACAAGAAAACATTGAAAAAGGCATGACCCGCTTGCGTGATTTTGTACTGAAACTTTCAGGAGGTGGAACCAATGCCTAAGATTTATCTACTCGATGTCACCAATCGCGATGGGGTACAGACGGCACGTTTGGGATTGGCCAAAATCGAAAAGACCATGATAAACTTTTTCCTCAACGAAATGGGTATCTATCAAAGTGAGTTCGGTTTCCCGACTACTCGCCACGAAACGAATTACCTGAACGCCAATTTAGAATTGCACAATATGGGTGTTCTTTCCCCCATCCGCTTGAGTGGATGGTTACGAGCAACGAAAAGCGATGTCGAGCTCGCCTATAAGATGGTTCCTCAGCTCAAGTACCTCAATCTCTCTATTTCTACCTCTGACCAGATGCTCCAGGGAAAGTTCCAAGGGAGAATGACCCGTGAACAATTGCTCGATACCATGACCGAAGCGGTTAAAACCGCCAAAGCCTTAGGAGCTGAAGGAATCGGTGTCAATGCTGAGGATGCCTCGCGAACTAATGTTGATTTCCTCATCGAATTCGCCTTAGCGGGAAAAGAAGCGGGTGCCGAGCGATTCCGTTACTGCGACACCCTGGGATACGACAGTCCTTTTACCATTTATGACCGCATTTTCCGAATTGCGGAGAAAACCAAGATGGCCATTGAACTCCACTGCCATAACGATCTCGGTATGGCAGTGGCGAATTCCGTAGCCGGTGCCAAGGCAGCCATCGATGCAGGATGCAATGTGTTCATCAATACCACCATAAACGGTGTTGGAGAGCGGGCGGGAAATGCGGACCTCGTATCGGTTATTTTGGCCCTCAAATATGCGAGTGGTTTAGACGACCAGAAATACGTACTCGATGAGCGGGTGAATCTCAAAGCAGCTTGGAAAACCTGCAAATACGCGTCTTACGCGTTCCGCGTGCCCATTCCCATCACCCAACCCGGTGTAGGAGCCAACGCCTTCGCTCACTCCTCCGGAATCCACGCCGATGGCGTACTCAAAGATCGCAAAAACTACGAGCTCTACGACTTTGATGAATTAGGACGTGGCGAACCGGAAATCATCGAAACGGGAAGACAAATTGTGGTGGGAGAATACAGTGGTATCAAGGGATTCTACAATGTCTACGAAAAGTTAGAGATCGAGTTCAAAAACGAGGAAGAAGCACGAGAAATCTTGGAACTGGCGCGTTTTGCCAATGTGGAGAAACAAAAACCTCTCACCGAAGACGAACTCCGTTTCATCGCCCGCTATCCCAAGCAAGCGAAAAAGATTCTTACCCTTACCCCCTAATCCTTTCCCCCTACGGGGGAAAGGATTATTTTTGACGAGCCTGAGAAAGGAGCGTTTTTTCTTCTTGTCTCCAATCTCTTCCGGCTTTAAAAAAAGCCTCAATGTTGGTAAGAGGAACGTCCTGGGGGAGATCGCATCCCGTACTCAAAACAAAGAGGGGGAAATTTTTCATTGCTTCCAGAAGGCGATAGGTCTCTACGTAAATTTCCTGATCGGTGTTTTGGAGCATGCCCACGGGGCTGATGTTGCCGATTAAAAGCACATTCTCTCCCGCTACCGAGGCAGCTTGGGGCAAAGAGACCATGCTATCTAAACTCAATCCCGCTACTCCGGTATCGGCCATCTCTCGTAAGAGATGAGTCGTATCGCCACACACGTGGAGGATGATTTCCACATCATCGAAAACTCCCACCATTTCCCGATAGAGAGGGGTTAAACTCTTACGGAATTGCTGGGGACCGAAAATAACTGCGGTCGGTTCGAGGACCATGATCATGTCGGCACCCTCCTCTCGTAAGGCAGATGCGTAATGCATAACCACGCGATAGGAAAAATTGAGGAGTTTATCAAAGAACTCTTCTTCGAGGATGCTTTTGAGTGCCAATTCATTCGCTCCCGCAAGGAGTCCGGCCAAGGTTAAGGGACCGATCACATACGCTCCCACTGGGCAAGGCAAAGCAACCCGCATGTGGCGCAAGGTTTCAAGATAGACCATCACCCGGCCATCCCCTAAAATGTTGATCTTCTCAAACTGTGCAAGGTCAGCCAGGGTCTGTACCGGATGGCTCTCTACCGAAGGGGTTTCTTCTAATGGGAAACGAACCGGCAAGCCCAAGGCGCTCGCCTCTACCGAGAGGTCCATGAGGAAAAACATGGCATCGGGGCGAAAACGATCGTAGAGGCGACTCAAGGTTTGAAATTGAACGAGATGGTTAAATTGGTTCTGTTTAATGCTCGTTCCGGTTAGTTGCAATCCCGGATACCCCATGAGGGGGACGATAGGACGTCGTCCCGTCTCCCACAGGGTTAGGGTCATGTTACGGAGGGAAAATCTCTCTTTCATCCGTCGGGCCATTCTCTACACCCCAATTTTATAAATCATTTAATTTTACAATCCATTATATCACGCTCCTCATAGAAGTCAATGTTCGTTGAAATATTTTGATAATAGTAATTACAAGTCACTACCTCTTTAAGATCGGTAGAAAAATTTCATCATTCATTTTACTATCTTCATCGAACCATTACCCACACCCGCCTGGTACGAGGACCGTCAAACTCGCAGAGGAAAATCCCCTGCCAAGTCCCCAAAAGGAGCCTCCCGTTTTCGACGAGAACAGTCACCGAAGAACCGACGAGACTGGCCTTCATATGGGCGGGGGAATTCCCTTCTCCATGTCGATAGGCAAGGCCATCCGGAACCATATGTCTCAAAACCTGCAAACAATCGGCAATTACGTCCGGATCGGCACTCTCTTGAATCATGACCCCTGCCGTAGTATGCGGTACATACACGACGCATATTCCTTCGCTCACTCCAGAACTTCCTACTGCTTCCTGTACGATTGAGGTAATGGAAACGCATTCTTCCCGACTACGGGTTCGCACGATGAATTCCCGATACATTCGCAGACTCCACCTCTTTCTCTTTCGCCTCTTACAAGAGTCTCTCCAAAAAATCCTCCGGCTTCTCCGCGACGACTTCCGAGGTTTCTTTCCCGTAGATTTCGCCTCGATTCTCCTCGGAAATGGCCCACGGAGTGAGTGGGAAACGGACCATGAGAGGGATGCGCATGAAGGGTTGTTCGACAATGACTTCCCCTGGCAAAAGACCGGAAGTCCTCTCCTTGAGCGATCCATCAAGATGGGCGTATTCCGGTTTCCCCAACTCGGCAAGCTTCTGGCGACCCACCACCACCGTCGAAGCCTGGGTAACCACCCGGTAATCGACCTGCGAAGCGGTCTGTTCCGCTCCCAAGAGAACCACGCGAAATGCACGACCTCGCTCCGCAACATCCTGAAAAATGCTTCCTAAGAGTCCTCCGCTTTCACGAGGGGCGTATTTATTTAGTTCGTCGAGATAGATGAACACCGGCTCATCCAAGAAACTCGTCTCTTTCCTATGCATGACCTCTTTGAGGAGCGCACCGACCACAAAACACTGACCCCAACGGGTGAGCTTGGCGATGTCGATCACCGTCACCCCACCCGGTCGATTCCAGTCAATGGTGTAGGTGGGCTGAGGAACCTCTCGAATTTCGGATAACTGCTTCACCTCAATTCTCCTCCACAAATGGTTGAGCCCAGTGCGGCGAGCCATCCGCAACCTTCGCGAAATGGCCAAAATAGTTCGATCTTCAATTCGCTCCTTTTTTAACTCCATGCTGACCTCGCCTTCCCCGCCTCCCTCATCGCTATGGAGCATATCGATGAGTTCCCCGCAATCATTGGGAAGACCAAACCGCTTGAGAACGTCTTCCGGATTTCCATAAGCGAGTTTCACGGCGTGGAGATACACACGCACCAAACTCTCCTCATCTAAACCGTCTATTTCCAAAGTGACGTTATAGGTCTTCTTGTCGGCGAGCTCTTTCTTTGCTTCCTCCACCAATCGCTCATAGCGATCCCGCAAGAGATCCTCAATGACACTCACCGCCAAGCTGAAATTGGGATTCCGCTCTATTTCTTCTGGATCGAACATGAGCGGTAAAAGTCCAAGCTCCACGACGTCGAGAATATCCCAGCCGTAAGATCTCACCCCCTCACGGGCGTGATGCAAGTAGGGTGTTCCACGGGTATCCTTGGGGGTGACCATTACCTTCACGTTCTCAAAAGGATGAGGTTCGACGCCAAAAGCCCGAAACATCGTCGACCACTCTTCAAAGCGACGATGCTCCTCTCCTTGAGTTTCTTGCGCCTCCTGCCACTCTCGATTCCACCGATCCAAGAAGAGCAGGCTCTCTCCCTTTACGTTAAAGACAATCGCCCGACTCTGGGAGAGAGTATCGGCTAAGGGAGCGTTGGTCATCCCGCTATATCGGGGATAGTAGAGGAGCATCCACAAGAGAAAGGTAGCGTAGGAAGTTTTCGCCGCGACACCTGATTGTCCACTGATATTGAGGTGAGCGCCGTTATCTCCCAAGATATATTTGAGATCGAGATAGGCAACCTTGCCGCTCGTGAGCACGCCAAAGGGCAAAGCCCGCTCACCTTTGCGCAACTCATGGAATCCAAGAGCAACATCGATTTCCTCTTCACTTACCGAGAACACCCGTGTACCCACCGGTGGAGGGAAAAAAGGTGCCACGGTGACCATGTCATCTCCGTCTCTTTTGAGGATTCGCGTCACCACTACTTGCCCGAGATAGCGGGAAACAGCGGCATAAATCCCCTCAAGACAGGCTTCCTCTTGATACCCACTGGAGATGGTCCCATCCCAGGAGGCAGCGATTTCGGTAATCATCCCGTAGGCTACAAATTTCTGTTCTCCCCACGAGTACTCTACTTTCACCACCTCATCTAACCCAAACACTCTGTTCCTCGAAGAGTGAAGACGAATCCAAAAACGGTAAGGGGTAATTTCGCGAAGCCCGGTAACCGTTCCTATCATTTCACTCATTGGTTTTCCCCCCAAAACTTTTTCTGCCAAAGATACTGCACCCAAGGAGAAGCAGCGAAGAATTGACCCAAATAATCTTCCAAAGCGATAATGGGAAAAAGATTTTCCGGAAGGCGACGCCAGGGAAAATCGCCGGTGAGGGTCGGCAAAAACCAAGCGATCTCGTTAAAAAAAACACTTATGTCATCCTTTACCGAGGCAAAATCATCTTTCCTCACCACCACCTCAAGACGAACAATACCTTTCCAAGGGTGATGTTCTTCCCGAGCTACCAACTTGAGATAGGAAAAAACTTTCAATAACGAAGGGTCCTCCCCCGAGAGAACACTGACAAAAGGAGTGCGCTCTCCCCGATTCAAAAGAAAAAGCGATTCCGCCCCTACAGGCAAAAGAGGAACCTGCTCAATCCTCTTCACCATCCCTACGGGACCAACCCCCGGTCGAAAAGAGAGTAATCGATCACTGGTAGGGAGAATACCATCTTTAATCACCGGGAACCCTCGGTTGAGAAGATCAATGACCACATCTCGCTCTAAACGGCTCAAAGCGTTGAAAAACGCTTGCCGCGATGTTTCGCCTGCTTGGGCATCACGTGGAACTCGGGTTGATTCCTCCAACTGAAAGATAAATCCCTCCCCCAAGTCCAAATCTCGTTTCTCAATAATCTGCCCTTGCAAGAGTTCGTGAGGTACCCCCAGTACTCTCCGCAAGAGAGGTCTCTCTTGGGGAGAAAATCCCATGGAAATCCCTTTCTCTGCATCCCATTCGCTATAGCCAGCGACAATTTCACCGAGTAAAATGACCGTAGTCCCGGCAAGAATGCGGGCGTGAATACGCATTCTCCCATCGACAAAATAGGCACGTCTCACCTTTTCCTCCACTTCATCCCGAGGCTTGGCCTCCCATTGGCTCCAATCCTGAACCTCCCAAAACTCGGATGGCGCAAGGGTTTTTCTCTCCTCCCCAACAAAAGAGTGAGTAAAATTTCCTTCTTCCTGGAACCAATGGTCCAATTGAACCCTCACCGATCCGAGAAATTCAGCTATATCGGCGAAGAGTCGAGCTTCTTCTTCCAAGTAACCTGTCCCTCCCTTACCTCAAGACGCAGAGGGAAGTAATCGGCAAAGAGTTCATCATGGGTCACAATGCCGATCATCTTCCCACTTTTCCCCAGACGTAAAATCGCATCGGCTACCAATTCCAAATGTTCCCGATCAAGAGGCGAAAACCCCTCATCGATAAAGAGACAATTGGCAGAACGGTTGTTTCCTTGCTCTTTGAGCCACAGGCGAGAAATGGCTAAGGCCAGAGAGAGGGCAATCAACGTCTTTTCTCCACCTGAACACTCATGGATGAATCGCTCTTCCTGACCGTACCGCTTATCCACCACTACCATTTGCGTAGCACCACTTTCGCTTCTCATGCGCAACACATACCGCTCCCCCGAGAGAGAGAAGAGGAGACGAGAAGCCTCTTCCTCTAACTTCTGGAAGAGGATACGCAAAAGATAATTCTTAAATTGACGGGCTTCAAGAGCGTTCAAGAGAGTTTCTAAGAGTCCCTTCTTTTCTCTCTTTGCTCGTATCTCTCCCTCAAGGAGAGAGCGTTCTCTGATCCTCTCCTCGAGGTGGTGGAGCTTCATCCGTAAACTCCCGAGGAGATTCTCCTTCTCTCCCATGGTTTGCCGGAGGGTATTCCACTCTTCACGCTCCCACTCAAGAAGGGACTCGAGATCCAACCGAGACAGGAACATCAACTGGAAATCTCCTCTCCCCTGCTGGTAACTGCTATGCAGAGCGCAAGAAGACAGTAATTCTCCTACTCTCAGTGTTTCTTGCAACACCTCGATCTCTTGTTCCAAGGAACGAATACGTTCTTCCACTTGGCGCAAGGCTCCTTCAATGCTACTCAGTTTCTCTTGCCAATTGCCCTTCTCCTTGCCCATGAGAGCGTAAAACTGGGCTTCGCTCCATCCCAAACGGGTTAATTCCTCTTGGAAAAGGATTTTTCGCTCTTCTTCCTCTTTCGCGCACTTCCTCAATTGCTCGTCCAAGGTCGCTACTTCTTTTTCTAAATCCTTTCCGCTCCCCTCCAATAACCGTACCCTTTCCATGAAACCCCATTCTTCGGTACGCACCTGGTTGAAAAGGGCTTCTTTCTTCTCTATCTCCTCCCAGATACTCCTCATCACCCTGTCCAAAAGATTTTCTGGAAGATCATCATCCTCAGGTATACCCTGCACAGCGAGCGCTCTCTTCACTTCAATCCTTTTTCTCTCTAAATCCCCGGTGAGTTCCTCTAAATCTCGGGTCATGTGATTCAAACGAACGAAAAGTTCCTCTTGCCAGCGCTTGACGTTTGCGCTCTTTTCCCTATTGAGCGCAAGTTTTTGTTCTCTCTGAGTGTACTTCCGACGAAGCTCTTCCCGAGATTCTTCTCGACGGCGATACTCCTCGCGGAAGCGATTCCAGTCAAAACTTCGCTCCTTCCAGGAAAGCTCAGAGAGAACTTTCCATATCGCTTCCTCAGCGGTTTTCTTTGCCCGCTCCACCTCTTCGAATTCTTCTTCCTTTCTCCGCTTCTCTTCCTCGACGGTCTCAAGTTCCCTCCTGAGCCGAACAATTCCTTCCTGCAGTACTTCCATCCGAGCAGTATACTTCTTCACTTCCTCGCGGAGAGCTTCATATCGCCTCTCAAGACCCACGAAGTCTCTCCTTGCCCCATGCACTCTCCCGGGGAAAGGAACGGAGCTCCCACACATTGGACACTTTCCTTCTTCTTCCCACCTTCGCTCTAACTCAGCCACGACAAAGGCACGGAGGGCACTCTGGTACTCCTCTCCCGCTTTTCGCTCCTCTTTCTGCTTCTCCTGTAATCCTACTCGAATTCGTTCTGCCTCTCTCTTCCACTCTTCAATCTGCTTCTTCTTTTTGTCGAGCTCTTCCGTAAGACGAAGGATCTCTCTCCGTTTCAACTCTAACTCCTTCACGGAGAGGGAAACGGCTTGCCACAGAGGCTCGATTTTCCTTCCTCCCTCATTCCAGCGCAAGAGTTCTTCCTCCTCCTTGCGGAAAATTTTTGCAGAAACGGCAAGCTCTTCTTCCAAGGTCCTCACTTCCCGCTCAAGGGCGATAGTCTCTTCTTGGAGGGAGGAATAACGTTCTCTCTCCTCGTTGAGCTTTTTGGCGAGGAAACCTTTTTTCACCTTGAGACGAGCTATTTCTTGGAGAATCGGCTCCATCTCTCCTAAGGCCTCTCTCTTTGCTCTCATGGTATTGAGTTCCGAAGCTAAAGACTCCTTTACCCGTTTCCTCTCCTCTAAAAGGGCAAGGGAGTGGAGATAGTCTCTTTGGATTTCCTGCCAACGCTCTTCTTTTTTTCCTCTCTCCTCTTCCATACGCTCTCGTTCTCTCACCTTTTCTTGCCAGACTTGCCAGAAATGCGCCTCTACGTGCCGAGCCTGGTCAATCATTTGGTCTTCCTTGACCTTTTCTAAAGCTTCGCTCCGTTCTCTCTGCAAATGCTTTCTCCGTTCCTCCTCTTGAGCCAAGAACCGGGAACGCTCACAGAGCTTTTCTAAATCCTGAATCCGTAAACGAGTCTCTTCTTCACGCTTTTTCAGGGTTTCCAATTCTCCCTGGATGGCGTGCAACTCTCTTTGGGCAGAGACTTTCTCTTCCTCGAGGTCTTCCTCCTGCAAAATCCGGAGACGTTCCTCCTGGGGAGCGAGCTCTCCCTCTAAGCGGTTAAAGTCTTCTCGAACCAACTCTCGAAGGCTATCGAGAATATCCAATCCAAAGAGGCTACTCAAAATCCGGAATCGTTCTGCAGGGGTCGCCTCGACAAAGCGCAAGGTCTCACCCTGCGCCAAGAAAACCGAAGAACGGAACGTGTTGGCATCGAACCCCAAGATTTTTTCGATCTCTCGATTGACTCCCTGCTCTCTATCCTCTACCAACCTCCATCTTTCCCTTTCCCCTTCTTTTTCTTTCCGTTCCAACACTGCTCCGCCGCCCCGCCGGAGGGAGAACTCTCGCACCACCCGGAAACAAGCATTCTCCACCGCGAACTCAAGCTCTACCCGCAACGAACCGTCAGGGAATCCCCGGTGGAGGAGTTCTCTCCGTCCCCTCTCGGCGCGAATACCCCGCCCGTAGAGAGCAAAGAAAATCGCCTCCAAGATGGAAGATTTGCCGGCTCCATTGGGTCCCACAATGACGAAAAGGTCTCCCTCCTGAAAATCAATGGCCACATGCTCTAATCCCAGGAATTTCCGTACCACCAGTCGTAGCGGCCTCATAACTCTCCCTTCTCCTCAATCACCCGTCGATAGTAATTCTGAAACAGGGTAACTACCTCTTCAGAAAAATGGTTCTCCCGGCAGAAACGGGCAAAAAGGTCAGGAATACTCTCCAATTCCACGTGGTTTTCCCCTTGAGGTGTGACTTCCTCCGCAGCGAGTACCTCTACCATTACCACTTCCCAGTTCTCTCCCTTCAGTTTCCGTACATTTCGACACCACTCAGGCTGGAGAATCTCTTCCCGCACCCGCAGACGAATGTAATTCCTTTTCCCCACCGCTTGCCGGGTAAGGAGATTCCACAACTCTTCCTCTCCGATTCTCTCTTCAAGATCAAGACTCATAAGCGAAGAGGTGTGGAAAAAGTGTGGTTCAATTTTCGCCCGTTCTCCCTCTTGTAATTCCACCAAAACGAAACTCCCTCCTCTCCGATCCGCCTGCTTAAAATTATCGAGCACCAGTGAAGAGGAGTAACACATGGGAAAGGGGTCTTCCAAGGGAATGAAGCCGTGGAGATGCCCAAGGGCTCCGTAGTGGAAAAAGGAGGGCAAGTCTCCTCTCTTTAAGAAAACTTCCCGATGGGCATTCGCTTCCAAATAACGGGAGGCCAAATCTTCAATGGTGGCGTGGGCAACGAAAATATTCCAGGTGTCAGGACGCCGCTTTTTTTTCCACTCTTCCATAAACCCGTGAAGCTTCTCCTGGGCGACGGCTTGCAGACTCTCGCCCAAATCGCTTCCCAAAAGACGGGTTAAGCTCAAATAAGGTAAGGGAAAGATAGCCACGGGAACTTCTTGTAAAACTCGAACCTGGAGATCCTTAATCACGTAAACGCCTTTCGGGAAAACATCACGCAGGGCTTCCACGGCATACCAATCGTGATTCCCCACGACCCACACAAAAGGAGCCAAGCTGGAAAACTGTAACAGAGCGTCAACCACTACCCGGATCGCCTCTTGAGGGGGATGATAGGAGTGATGGAAGAGGTCTCCGGCATGAATGATGAGATCCACTTTGGCGTCTTTCGCTACCGCGAACATCTCCTCTAAACATTCCCGCTGTTCCTCTAAGCGGTCGGTTTCCCTCTGGGTTTTCCACGAAGAGAGCCCTACATGCCAATCAGAGGTATGGAGAATTTTGAGCCTGGGCTTCACGATTTTCTTCACCTCTTTCGTCATTCTATTGTACACGATTTACCCTCCCTCTGCGTACCGAAAAATCCCCCCTGATCTTGCATCTTCTCTTTCCTTCCCTTACAATCACAAGAGAAGAAAGGGGGTTTTCCGGTGAAGTATCGCAAATTTGGTCACCTTGACATACAAACTTCTATCTTGGGTTTTGGTGCCATGCGTCTGCCTACCATCGGCCATGAGGAAACGAACATCGACCGTGCTCAGGCCATAGCCATGATTCACTATGCCTTCGACCACGGGGTGAACTACATCGATACCGCATATGGGTACCATGGAGGACAGAGCGAGGTTCTCGTTGGAGAAGCCCTCCAAGGAGGGTATCGTCAGAAAACCTACCTTGCCACCAAACTCCCAGTGTGGCTCGCCCAACACTCCCAAGACTTCGACCGCCTCTTGCATGAGCAACTTGAGCGCCTCAAGACCGATTGGATTGATTTCTACCTCCTCCACGCTCTCACCCGCGAACGCTGGTACCAAGTCCGTGATCTTGGGGTTTTAGAATGGGCAGAAAAGAAGATCGCCCAAGGAGTCATTCGTTCTCTCGGATTCTCCTTCCACGACCACCTTCCTGCCTTCAAAGAAATCGTCGACGCGTACCATTGGGATTTTTGCCAAATCCAATACAACTATATGGACCAAGACTACCAAGCAGGGAAAGAAGGTCTCCTGTATGCCGCACCGAAAATGGCGGTTATCGTCATGGAACCCCTGCGGGGAGGGAGATTAACCAATCCTCCCGACCCGGTGAGAGAAATACTTGCCCAAGCCCCCGCACCACGTTCTTACACCGAATGGGGTCTTTTGTGGGTCTGGAACCATAAGGAGGTCACCCTCCTCCTCTCGGGAATGAGTAGCTTAGCACAGGTCAAAGAGAATATCGCCATTGCCGCTAAGGCAGAGGTCGGAATGCTCACCCAAACCGAGCTTGAGCTCATCGAGCGGGTAAAAGAAGCTTATCTCAAAATCAAAGCCATCGACTGCACGGAATGCCGCTATTGCACTCCTTGTCCTCAGGGAGTGGATATTCCCCGCAACTTTGCCCTGTACAACGAAGGCGTACGATACAACTTTAACTTTGAAGCACCGCGTTGGGCATACCACCACGAGATGCCACCGGAGGAAAGAGCGGAAAACTGCATCCAATGCGGTACTTGCGAAGAAAAGTGTCCCCAGAATTTACCCATTATGGAGCTTTTGAGAAAAGCGAAAGAAGTTCTCCAGTAACGCGTATCTACCCTTGTTCCCGGGGGGTCTTGCTCTTTCGCAACGCTTCCCACCGAACGGTACCATCGAAAAGTTCGATGAACTTCTCAGAGATGATCACTCTCGTGGCAAAAATGCCCATACCATGGAAAAAGTCCTCACAGCATCAGATTGAGAATCCACCCCGCTAAAGTCGCGGAGAAAACCATAATACCCAAGGCTTGCCATAATCTTCGCCACCCTAATTCTCGTAAGACCACTACAAAAGTCGCTACACAAGGGAAAAACATCGCCAGAATCACGTTGGAGATCACTAACTGTTTCACCGTCAAGTGTAAGGGGAGGAGCATGCCTACCGCCATATCTTTGCGGAGAAATCCCAAAATGATGAAGAGAACCGCTTCTTCGGGAATACCCCAAATACGGGCAAAGAGAGGACTCAAGAACCCGCTGAACCAGTGGAAGAAGTGGGTCAAATGGAGCACATTGACCGCCAAAATACCCAAAAAAACAATCGGAAGGGCTTCTTTGAGAAATCCCCGCAACCGGAGCCAAAGTTTGGCTAAAATCGCTTTGGGGAAAGGCAATCGATAGGGAGGAATTTCGGTCACCAAAGCAGGACGAAAACCGGGGACCAGGTGTTTGAGGAGTACCCCCCAGACTACCCATACCGCGAATAAGGTGCCGTACACGATTCCTACCGGTCCAAGACCGTAATCACCCAATGCGCCGATAATGAGAGCCTGTTGGGCAGCACAAGGAATACCGATCGAGATGAGGGTAGCAACGATAAAGCGCTCGGTTTCACTCTCAAGAATTCTTGTGGCCATGATCCCCGGAACATTACAACCCAAACCTAAAAGGGTAGGAACAATGGCGTATCCGTGGAGTCCTATCCGGTGGAAAAACCCATCGAGAAGTACCGCTATCCGTGGAAGATACCCCACATCTTCCAAAAGACCCAAGAGGAGGTAGAAAGCCACGATATAAGGGAGAACCACCCCAAAAGGGATGTAGATACCAGTAGAAATAATACCCATCGACTGTTCAAGATCAATGTGCCCTTCGATGAGCTGTCCCACCAGGATTTGCTCAATCCAAGGGAAAGCCCGGAGACAGGGCACCAGTCGCTCAATAAGAGGGAGATACCAGTGATGGAATAAGTTTTCTAACCACCCCACCAAGGTCTCGCCAAGGGCACGCACAGTAAAGAAAGACCCCAAAAGAACCACCACACTGACCACAAAACCACTGACGGGATGAATGGTAAACTTCTGCAGCCAATCGAGAAAACGCGGTTTTTGATAGGAGAGATGCTGTACCAGTTCGATGAGATTACCGATCTCTTGCCAGCGATTGGTATGATCGGCAGAAACCGGATATGGAGGAGTGGCCCGATCCAAATTGTGCCAAAGTTCTTGAATTCCCTCACCACTCGGAGCGACAACCGGTATCACCGGAACCCCCAAAAGAGCACCCAACTTGGCGATATCGATCACAATTCCCCTCTTTTTCGCTTCATCCCACATGTTGAGGGCGATAATCATCGGTTTTCCGCGCTCGCGGAGCTCAAAGGTCAAATACAGATTGCGCTCGAGATTCCCTGCATCAACCACGTTAATCACTATATCGGCCTCGTCCACGAGCTGGCCGGCGATACGTTCCGCCTCGATTTCCGAGGAAAGGGCATAGGTTCCTGGAGCATCGATCAGTTCCCACACTTCTCCGTTCTTCTTCACCATCCCCCTTAAGAAATCAACCGTAGTTCCAGGATAATTGGAGGAGATGGCGTATACTCCGGTCAATTGAGTAAAAATCACGCTCTTCCCTACGTTGGGATTCCCCACCAAAACAATCTTTTTCATCTCTCTACCTCAACCATGATCCGGGTTGCCAATCCCCTCCCTAAGGCAAGCTCTTGCGTTCCACACCGAAGGACTACCGAACCCCCCGCTAAGGAAGAGCTCAATTTCCTGATTTTTTTTCCTGGGAACAACCCCAACACCCACAACCGCCGAGGAAATGGTTCTTTATCTTTGATACCCACAATTGTTCCTTCTTCCCCGATCCTCATTTCGGTAATGGGGATTACGTTTTTGGCCATTGTTACCACCATCTTTTCTGTAACCATGCATTCTCTTCACTCGTCAAAAGAGTGTTTTCACCGACAATCCTTACACACTCCATAGAAATAGAGTTGATGAGATTGGATGGTAAAATCGTAAATCTTTTCCAACTTCTTCCCTAAAATGTCTACAAATTCATTTTCTTCCTCACGAAAATCACTATAGTCAATCACCTTTCCACACACCGTACACACGAGATGATGGTGGTGCAGAGCAGGAACCTTGGCAATCTCATAGTACTCTTTTCCATCGCCAAAATTGACCTGATTCACCAAACCCATTTGGGACACGAGCTTCAAATTACGGTACACCGTGGCAATACCTACCTTACAGTTCTTCTCTCTCAAGCATTTGTACACCTCTTCCGCCGAGAGATGCTGTCCCTTTTCCTGCAATACTTTCATAATCGCTTTACGAGAAAAAGTAATGCGTCTATGGGAACGTTCGAAAGCTTCTCTCCACTTTTTCTTCACCGCCATACAGCGTCACCACCAAGTGAAAATAATTATCAATTTCATATTACCTTAAACATTATACCAACTCAATCTTTTTAGACACTTTTCCAACAAAAAGAGAACGGCGATCTCGAGGTGAAAACCATGCCACGCTCTTGACGACGAGTGTGTGGTTTTCAACTTTCAGGAAAGAAGAGGTTAAACTTTCTCATCTCGTGATGAAGAGGGAAAGAGCTTACAAAGCGACTGTTGAACCTTCCTGTAACCTCTGCTTCTCCTCCCATACCTGAAAAAGCGAGAGGAGAAGAAAGGCATCCTGAGAGGTATGAACACGAAACGCTTTCCCAGCACAAGTAAATTCAAAAACCTTCGCAAGAAAAGTATTAACCCCGCACATCTCGGCGAAAGGGAAAAATCCTGTCCCTCGGTAAATTCCCGTTGGGTCTCCCCCTGAATAAATCCATACGCATCAATATGCCACGAGCGTTTACACTCTCTGCAGACAACCTCTCTCCCTCGGCCTCTCACACTCCGAAAAGATCCACAAGAGGGACAGAAAAAGACCACTCGTTCGATACCCTCGGCACTCCGTTCTCCCTCAAAGGGAATACCATTTTCTCTCTGCCAATCCCATTCTGAATGGTAAAAAGAGGCGAGAGAAAGAGGCGAAAGAAGGGTAAAGCTCACTCGAATAAGCCCCCGGCGCGCATGCTTTGCCCATATCGGCTTTCGCATCCATGTTCCTTGAATACGAGCAAAGACCACCGGCACCTGAAGACGAGCAAGAAACTTCTCGGTTGAAGGCACAACGCCTTGACTCACTCCGTCCCAAGTAACACTTCCTTCCGGAAAAAGACCTATCACTCCACCCTTCTCCAAAATATCCATCATCTTCAAAACCACCTGCGGGTCGGGAACGGCCTTCCGTTTCGGGAGAGCCCCCATACCTCGAATGAGAGGACCAAGAAAAGGATGTTGAAAAATGAGCTGGTTTGCTACCCATACAACAGGATAGGGGGAGAGAGCAGTTATGAGAAAGGGGTCAAAGGCACTTAAATGATTGGCAACAAGGAGAAAAGGTGGGGAAGGAAACGAACCTTCACTCTGGATATGAAATCGGGAAAGAATATAAGGTGCCAAAAACTTCTTCCCCAGAGACCATAAAAGGGTTTCTCCGGGCATGCGGTCCAAAACTTCTTCACCAATCATGCATTCCATGAACACATTGTACCAATCGACGAGATACCCTACAAGCCCTACATCCAGACGACCCCCTTCTCTTTCTTCTCTCCCAGAAATATTCTTCCTCGCCGTAAAAAAGAGTTGTTTTTTCTCTCTCTCCTCCTATAATCATTTCTAAAATGATATCCCTTAAGGGGGAAAGAAACATGAGAGAAACACTGGAAGAACGGCGTCTCTCTCCAACCAAAAATGGTCACAAGAAAATCCGTTCTTTAGGACCCATTCCCTCCCTCGAAGAACACGTTCGTTCTGACTGGTGGAAACACCTCTTCAACTCCTTCTATCTCAAGACTGATGCCGATGTGGTCAATGACGCAGAAATCACCCGTAAAGAGGTCGATTTCCTTATCAATGTTCTCCATCTTCACCCTGAGCAAACCATTCTCGATCTCTGTTGTGGACAGGGAAGACATTCCTTAGAACTCGCTCGTCGCGGTTTTTCCAAAATTTGTGGTTTAGATCGATCGCGGTATCTGATTCAAAAGGCTCGCGAGCAGGCTAAAAAAGAGGGATTAAACCTTCAATTCAAAGAAGGTGACGCTCGTAAACTTCCTTATCCTCCCGAACAATTTGATATTGTCCTTCTTTTAGGTAATAGCTTTGGCTATTTCGAAAGTGTGCAAGACGATCTCCAAGTCCTTCGAGAAATATACCGGGTGCTCAAACGAGAAGGAGTACTCTTCCTCGACGTTGCCGACGGAACATATTTGCGTCACCATTTTCAACCCCGTTCTTGGGAATGGATTGGGAAAAAATTGTTCGTTCTGCGGGAACGATCTCTTTCTACTGATGGCAAGCGTTTGATCTCTCGCGAGATTATAACCCACGTCGAACAGGGGGTTTTGGTCGATCAATTCTACGCCGAACGCTTGTATTCCCGAGAGGACCTGGAACATATTCTCGCTCAAAGCGAGTTTCAGAACATTGTCTTCCACGGTAACTATGCCGCCCCCTCTTCCCGTCGCCAAGATTTGGGGATGATGGAACAAAGAATTTTCTTGAGCGCCCAAGTACATAAACAACCAACTCCCCCACGGAAAAACCCTCCAAAAACAACCATCAAGGTAGCCGTCCTCTTAGGAGATCCTCACCAACCGGACCCGGTGAAGCCTACCACAGTTTTTGACGAAGACGATCTCTACACTGTGAGTACTCTCAAAGAGGCTCTCCATACTCTGGAAGGATACTCATTCCGCTACCTCGATCGACATGCCACCTTCGTCCAGGATTTGGTGAGGCTCAAAGGAAAGATTGATCTCGTATTCAATCTCTGCGACGAAGGATTCTACAACAATGCCCGTCAAGAATTACACATTCCTGCGCTCCTCGAAATTCTCGGTCTTCCCTATACCGGTTCTGGTCCCCAGTGCCTTGCTTACTGCTATGACAAGTCGCTCATCCGAGGCATTGCCAAAGAAATGGGTATCCCGGTTCCTCGGGCACTACTGATCAAACCCGATGATTCCACTTTTACCCTTCCCTTCTCATTCCCGGTAATAGTCAAGCCCAATTTCGGTGATTCCAGTTTCGGAATTACTCAAAGGAGCGTTGTGACTCATTTCGATGACTTCACGCAAGCCATCTCAGAAATTCGGGGGAAATTCGGATACGATCAACTCATTCTGGTAGAGGAATTCCTCACCGGGAACGACCTGAGCGTGGGCATTATCGGAAATCCTCCCGATTCATATCAGATTCTCCCCGTGAGCGAAGAAGATTACAGCACTCTCCCTCCTGGGCTTCCTCCCATTTGTGGGTACGAAGCCAAATGGCTTCCTCAGTCCCCATACGGCAGAGTAACTTCAATGCCCTGTAAACTTCCGGAAAATGTGGAAAAGACTATCGTCGAAAGTTCCCTCAAGCTCTTTGAACGTTTGGAATGTCGAGACTACGCCCGCTTTGATTGGCGTTTAGATCGAGAAGGACACCCCTATCTCCTCGAGGTCAATCCTAATCCAGGATGGTGTTGGGATGGGCACTTAGCCCAAATGGCTCGCTTCGCCGGGCTTACCTATCCTCAAATGCTCGAAACCATGCTCAAAGCAAGCCTCAAACGCCTCGGGAACGGAGAATAACCCTCACTCTCCTCCCCTCCGAAGGGAGGAGAGTGCTACACAAATTGAAGCATCCGTTCAATACTCCGACGTGCCCGGTGAATAACGAGTTCAGGGAGTTCGATCTGGTATTCCATTGTCTCTAAAGCCCAGCGCACTTTCTCAAGAGCTATTTTCTTCATATTCGTACACACTGCACCTTCACTCACCGGGTAAAACTCCTTTTCGGGGTTCTCCCGCCGGAGACGATGCAAGATACCGATTTCGGTTCCAATGAGAAACTCTCGCGCCTGGGATTCCCGAACATATCGGCACATACCTTCGGTCGAAAGAACGCAAGTAGCGTACTCGACCACTTCCGGACGACATTCCGGGTGAATGAGGATTTCTGCCTGAGGGTGGAGGCGCCTTGCCCTTTCTACCTCTTCCGCGGTGATTTGTGCATGAACCGGACAATACCCTGGCCAGGTGATGAAACTCCTCCCTGTTTTTTGCGCTACGTAGTGGGCTAAATATTGGTCGGGAATAAAAATAATCTCCTCTTCTCCCGACAAACCTTCCCGCACCACTTTCACCGCATTGGCCGAGGTGCAGCAAAAATCACACTCCGCTTTCACCGCCGCCGAGGTATTCACATAAGCAAGCACCGTCGCCCCAGGGTGACGTTCTTTGAGGGTGTGAAGCTCGGAAGGGGTGATCATATCAGCCATGGGACACCCGGCCTCTCTTTCCGGGAGTAATACTATTTTCCGAGGGGAAAGAATCTTGGCAGTTTCCGCCATGAAGAAAACCCCACAAAAAACAATGACCTCTGCTTTTATAGTACTCGCGGCGATGCTCAATCCCAGAGAATCTCCTACAAAATCAGCCACATCCTGAACTTCAGGGAGGACATAATTATGGGCCACAATGACCGCGCGTCGCATCTTTTTGAGTTGCTCAATATCCCTTTTCACTTCTTCCATCGCTCGTCCCTTCTCTCTCAAACCAGAACTTCTTCGATGACTCCCCCACCCAAAACCGTATCATCACTATAGAGCACGACCGACTGTCCGGGAGCTACCATCTCCACCGGTTCATGAAAGATCACCTTCATTTTCCCCGTTTCATCTCTCTCTACCTCACAGGGCCTTTTCCTTTGCAGATACCGCACCTGGGCAAAAATTGATTCCGGAAGTTCCTCCACCAACCAATTACAAGAAGAAGCCAAAAGACCTCGTACTCGTAAGGAGGCCCGTTCTCCAACCACGATTTCGTTCCGCTCAGGACGAATGGCAAGTACATAGAGAGGATGAGGAGAAGCAAGCCCTAAGCCCTTGCGCTGCCCGATGGTATAGCGGAAGTAACCACGGTGTTTTCCCAGAACCCTCCCGGTAACATCGACAATGGGACCAGATGAAGAGGACAGACGTTTGCTCAAAAAACTTCGATAATCACCCCAAGGTAAAAAACAAATATCTTGACTCTGTGCCTTCTCGGCTACATGGAGACCTGCCCGCAAAGCTAAACTCCGCACCTCGTCCTTGGTGAGATGAGCCAAAGGGAAGAGGAGAGAGGAAAACCGATCACTGGGGATGGCATAGAGAAAATAGGTTTGATCTTTCCTCCGATCCCTCGGCCGACGGAGAAGAAATCGTCCTCCTTCTTCAACCAGGCACGCATAGTGACCGGTAGCCAAGCAATCGAAACCACTCGCTAAGGCGTAATCGAGAAGCTTCCCGAACTTGAGCGATCGGTTACACACCACACATGGATTGGGGGTTCTCCCTCGGCGGTACTGTTCCACAAAATCGGCAATCACCAATTCCTCAAGTTCTCTTGAGAAATCAAGGACATAATGGGGAATGTCTAAGGTACGCGCCACCTGGGCAGCATCCTCAATAGCCTCCTTCCCACAGCAGGAAGAGCGTCCCTCTCTCTCCACTCCCAAACACATGGTTACTCCCACAACATCGAAACCCTGTTCTACTAAAAGCAATGCCGCCACCGAGGAATCGACTCCCCCACTCATGGCGACTAAAACCTTTCTCCTCATGTTCTCACCACAGAGACAGATATCGTTCTCCGGTATCGGGGAAAATGACTACAATGAGCTTTCCGTGATTCTCTTCCCGTGACGCCACCTTCAGTGCCCCGGCCAATGCCGCCCCCGAGGAAATGCCGGCATGAATGCCCTCTTCCTTACTCAAACGCGAGGCCATCTCAAAGGCCTCTTCGTCATCCACGGTAATCACTTCGTCAATCAAATCGCGTCGTAAGACCTCTGGGACAAACCCTGCTCCGATGCCTTGGATACGATGTTGCCCCGGATTCCCACCGGAGAGAACCGGCGAACGACTCGGTTCTACTGCCACGGCACGAAAACTGGACTTCCTCGCTTTAATCACCTCACTCACTCCGGTAATAGTTCCTCCAGTACCTACTCCGGCTACGAGAATATCCACCTTCCCTTCGGTGTCTTCCCAGATTTCAATTGCCGTGGTCTCGCGATGAATTTTAGGGTTGGCAGGGTTTTTGAACTGTTGGGGCATGAAGGCGTGAGGATGGTTTTTGAGAATCTCCTCAGCCTTTTCCACCGCTCCCCGCATGCCTCTTTCGGCCGGAGTGAGGATCACTTCGGCACCAAACCATGCTAAAATCCTCCTCCGCTCCATGGAAACGCTCTCAGGCATGGTCAAAAGCAGGCGATACCCTCGCTGGGCGCATACGAAAGCAAGACCAATCCCGGTATTCCCACTCGTGGGCTCTACCACCAACGAACCCGGTTGCAATAACCCCTGTCGTTCTGCCTCTTCAATCATGGACACCGCAATACGGTCTTTGACGCTTCCACAAGGATTGAACGACTCGAGCTTGGCCACAAGCATCCCCGGAAGACCATGCCCGATTTTATGCAAACGCACAAGGGGTGTTCTTCCGATGAGTTGGGTAATGTTCTCCGCTATGTTCATTTCCGGTCTCCTTCCTTCGTCCCGCAAAACCAAAGAAGATTTCTCCACACTCCCAACACGAGAGAAGACCAGCTTCTTCCTCGATTATGAGCCTCCCACACTTGAGACATACTGCCACCCTATCCCCGCCATGTTCTTCACCTCCCTAAAGCATGTACCTTTTCACCACTGACTCGCTCATTCGTTCATGCACGGTAAGCGTTCTTTCCCCACTTTGATCTCGAATGCCTACGACGACCTCACTCTGGAAAGAACGAACATAACGAGCGACAAGCGATGCAGCCTCTTTTTCTAATTCCAAGTTCCATATCCCTCGACCCAAGGCACACGGTCCTTTCCCCCCAAGAGGGAAGAGGAAGAGGTCACCGGTGTGATAGAACGCTTTCAAACGCTCGTTTTCCTCTTCATTTCTCCCCACGATCAATTTAAAAGAAGGGGTAAGGCGAAAATGCCTCCCGATTTTCAAGAGCTCTATGTTCACCCGATTCCATGTTTCTCCACTCCGCAATAAATCCCTCAAGCGACGGGCAAAATTCGGCTCGGTGAGGAGACATCCGCCAGCAGGAGGAGAGAAAAACTGTACCCCCCACGCTTGGGCCAGCTCCAACTGCTTCGATCTTCCACGTCCCGAAACATCCAACAAACTCTCGCGTATAATCCACCCTCGTTCCTCCGGAACAGTAGGGGGAAGGAGCTTAGCCGAGAGAGGACGCACCAAAAAACCCGCAAGACCACTCTCTTTTTCAATGAGTCGCAAGGTATTCCGCATTTGCGATTTAGGACGTTGTCCTAAAACCTCTCCGGTGAAGACAAAACTTGCTCCCTCAGCTTCCATAATCGCCTTGGCTTGACGCAACATCCAAATTTTACAGTCAATACAGGGATTCATTTGGGTGCCGTAACCATAACGGGGATTCTTGAGCATAGTGAAGTAATCTTCTCCCACTTCGACCTCACGCAAGGTTACCCCGCTTGCCTGCGCCATCTTCTTCGCCGTCTCACCTTTCCCCCAGAAAGGGCTCAAAAAGTGTAAAGCGATCACTTCTATCCCCTGTTGTTTCATGACCCACACCGCTAAGGCACTATCGATCCCGCCCGACACCAAGCCAATGGCCTTCATCTTCATTCCTCAGATGGTGTAATCCAAGGAGAAGTCTTTCTCCCGATACATTTGCGCCAAGTCCTCCAAAGTAAACTCTTCCAGGGTTTTCATGACCCTCTCTTGCACAGTTTTCCACACTTTCCGCGCCGGACAAAAAAAGGAACGGGGACACGCCGTTTCTTCGACCACACACTCTACCAGAGCGATACCTCCCTCAAGGACTTCAACGACTTCCCGCACAGTAATCTGCGAAGGATGTCGCGCCAAACGATACCCGCCTCCTGCTCCACGACGAGAAGCGATAAAGCCTTTAGCACGGAGAGGAATAACGAGCTGAGTGAGATATTTTTCGGAAATGCCCTCCCTTTCGGCAACCTCTTTGAGAAAAACTAAATCCCGGGTGTGATAGAATAGGGCTAATTCGGTCATAAAACGTAAACCATATCGTGAACGGGTTGAAAGACGAATACGACTTCCCTCCCAAAATCTATAATGTTAATTAATTTAGTAGTATTATAGAAAAAAACCTTGTCTCTGTCAAGGCCTCGAGCTACTCACTCCCTACCGTCAATAGAGGACAGCCCGAGTACTTTTCTACCTGCATGAGCTCGACAATCTGATACCGTGGGGAAAAATGGCGGTCATACCAGCGGAGAAAGAGAGCCACCAAAACAATACTCCCCAAAACTCCCCCAATCTGATAACTCAGGGGAACAGAGAGAAAATGGAGCAGAGCATAAACACCCAAGACACTCAAAAGGGGGAAAAGATAGAGGAAAAAGGCCGCCACAAAGAGGAGCTGATCCGAAACCTCTACTGCTACCACATCGCCTATTTGTGCCCCGATACCATTGCGTGCCTCAACGAGGTAGAAATCCCGCCGCGAATCATCGAACCACGAGGAATCCCAAGGGCATCCTTTTGCGCCACAGCCTGCTCCCCGTTTCATTCGAACCTGCGCGAACATTCCCTTCGTTGCGATGACCACTCCTGGACGACGCATACTCTCACCATACTTATTATACCTCTATCGCCAAGACCACTCTCAGTTAAAAAACCTTAACGTTCTCTTCACGCTACCTTGAAAAAAGGGATTTATCATTGGTATAAATTATCATTTGTACAAAAAACGAAAAAGGGGTGACATGCATGTGGAGACATCGGGGAAAACCATGGATCGGTATTCTTACCACCTTACTTATTTTCGGAGCTCTCCTCGCTACCACAGTTTTCGCTCAAGAACAAGGTTACCAAGGATCGTTTCCTAAATACGTGTTCTTCTTTATCGGTGACGGTATGGGCATCAACCACATCCACGCCACTGAACTTTACAAAGGTGTGGTTCTTGAAGGGAAGGAAACTCCTTCGAAGCTCACCTTTACCAGCTTCCCCATTGTAGGCCTCAATACCACTTATGCGGCGGATACCCTCATCACCGATTCCGCCTCTGCGATTACTGCAATCGCCACCGGGCACAAAACGAACGACGGAGTTTTAAACATGGATCCTTCCCTTTCGCAAAAGCTCACCACCTTTGCGGAATTGGCTAAGCAAGAAGGATGGAAAGTGGCGGTACTCTCCAGCGTTTCTCTTGACCACGCCACTCCTGCAGGTTTCTATGCCCATAATAAATCCCGTAATAATTACTATGACATTGCCTTAGAAATGGGGGAAAGCAACTTCGATTTCTTTGCCGGAGGAGGGCTACGTCAACCGAAGGGAAAAGAAAAGGATAAGCGTGATGCGCTCGAAATCATTGCCGAAAAAGGGTACCAAGTAGTGACGATCGCCTCTCGGGAAGACCTGGCCAAGGTTACCCCCGGACAGAAGGCGCTCCTCATCAACGGAGTACTCGACGAAGATGCAGCCATGCCCTACGAAATTGACCGTGCCGCTGAGGACCTCTCTCTCGCTGACTACACCCGCAAAGCCATCGAAATGCTCCAGGGACAAGACCGCTTCTTCATCTTCGTAGAAGGTGGGAAGATCGATTGGGCCAGCCACGCGAACGATGCGAAAGCAGTCATCTACGATGTCCTCGCCTTTGATGAGGCCATCAAGGAAGCAGTGAAATTCTATAAACAACATCCCAACGATACCCTGATCGTGGTCACGTCCGATCACGATAACGGAGGGATGAGTCTCGGACAAGCCCTGACCCGATACGAACTCTATTTGGAGGTATTAAAACAACAAAAAGGGTCGTATCTCGCTTTCGACCAACTCGTGCGCAAATACCGTGAAAACACTCCTGGTGAAAAGGCCTCTTTTGAGGACTTCTTCCCCACCATTGGCGACTTCTACGGTTTACTCCTCATCTCCGAAGAGGAACGAAATGCTCTCAATGAAAAAGCAAAAACCGGGGATAAGGAAGCAGCAATGAAACTCCATATGAGCCTTACTCCTCGGGAAGAAAAAATCCTCCGCGAGGCTTTCAGCGAATCGATGAAGAAGAAAGACGAACGAGCAAAAGGTGAGGAAGCATATCTTGCCTATGGTGGATACGAGCCGGTGACCATGGCTTGTTCGCACATTCTTAACGCCAAAGCAGGAATCGGTTGGACTACCTACTCTCACCTCGCCACTCCTACGCTGGTCTTTTCCATAGGTGCAGGGAGTGAGCTCTTCGGTGGATACTTCGATAATACCGACTTCTTCACCAAGTTTACCATGGTGATGAATCTCGAACTAATCGCAATGCCTGCTACTAAAGAACCGGCCAAACCGTGAGTATCCCCACCTCTAAAAAAGCCTGGGGCAGACTATGCCCCAGGCTTTTTTAGTCAGAGAGGTGTATCTCCTTCAAGGAGGGTCCGAAAGAAAGCAAAAATATCTACATTCTCTTTTCCCCTAAATTCCTCTCCATTCCAGAGGAAAACCGGAACCTTCTCGGCGGTGTGGTGAGTCGTCTGCCATGTGACGCCCACCCGGCGAGCATACTCCTGAGCTAAAGCGATGAACATCCTCTGAGGGTCCTCTACAGGACTAACGAGCGCGCTCATCTCTCCCCGAGTAAAACCCCACAACTCCCAGAGAAGAGAAAAAGGATCCTCTCCCTTGGCTACTCGATTGAGAAAAGTCTGATAGGAAAAAGTTTGTTCCTCGAGCACTTCAAAAGCAATTTCATCCTCTATCCCGAAGCCCCCAGTTTCATGGTCAGCGGTGACCACAATCACTGTCTCTTCGGGATAACGTTTGGCGAAACGGATCGCCTCGTGCACCGCCTGAGCAAAATCCTCGAGTTCTCGGAGGAGACTGCCGGCATCGTTCATATGTTTGCACCAATCGATTTTTCCTCCTTCAACCACAAGAAAAAAACCTTGCGTACCCTCTAAGAGTTCAATCCCTCGCCTCACCGCATGGGGAAGAGAAGGCATATCTGGAGGGCGATCCAGGGCAAAGGGAAAAGGTACAAGTGCAAGGAGAGGAAGGACGGAAGTACCCATAAAATCATGCCACCCTTGAATCACATGGTACCCCTTCTCCTTAGCCAGACCGAGAACATTTGGTCGTTTCCCTTCCCCCGTTGGAGAAGCGATCCCCCAACCGACAAAAAGGTCAAAATCACTCTCCACCATCTCGAGAGCAATATCGTAGTACGCCCTCCGTGAGGACTGATGGGCGTAGAAACTTGCCGGAGTGGCATCGTTGAGGGTGACATTAGTGATAATTCCCACCTTCATCCCCTTACAGTGAGCGATTTCGGCAAGCGAAGTAACCCGTTTCCCGGAGATATCAAGGCCTATCGCGCCGTTCCGGGTTTTCACTCCACAGGCCAAAGCCGTGCCACCCGCAGCGGAATCGGTAATGGTTCCCTCGCCGTTTTTCGTTCCTACCAAAGCTTTGGTAGGAAAGGAGGAGAAAACGGAGGGTTCTCCTCGGTATTCAAAGTACTTCTCTATCAAAGATATATCACCTTCTCCCATGCCATCACCGATAAAAAGAAAGAAAAAACGGCAAGGAAAAGAATCACTTTGGGGAACTACACCCCAAAAAAAGAGGAGGATAATTCCCCAGCAAAGACACTTCTTCCAGTTCATTCTATAACCGTGAAGCAACTTTCTCGCCCCGATCGAGGCGACCGATTTCTTCCATTTCCTCTGGGGTCAAGGTGAAATCGAAAATGTCGAGATTTTCTCTCTGATGTTGCACACTCTGTGCTTTGGGGATTGCCACCACCATGTCCTGTTGAATGAGCCAACGTAGGGCAACTTGATTGGGTGATTTCCCGTATTTCGCTCCAATCCGAAAGAGCACCTGGTCGTGTCTGAACCGCCCTCGAGCCAAGGGAGAATAAGCGGTGAGTACCACTTGGTGCTTCTTGCAGTAGTCCACGAGCTCTTTTTGGGAAAGATAGGGATGATACTCTACCTGATCGGTCACAATAGGTAAAGTAGCAAGGCGACGAGCTTCTTCGAGTAGAGGTACCTCAAAATTACTCACTCCTATAAAACGAATCTTCCCTTCCTTCTGTAACTCTTCCATCGCCTGGATGGTCTCTTGGAGCGGCACTTCTTGGTTAGGCCAGTGAATGAGATAGAGATCCACGTAATCGGTCCTCAATTTGTTGAGCGAAGCTTCACAGGCTCGGCGAACCTCTCCATGACGGAGATGGGTGTACCACACCTTGGTGACCAAGAATATTTCCTCTCGTGGAATTCCCGATTCCTGGATGGCCCGTCCCACGTATTCTTCGTTATCGTAAAATTCGGCAGTATCAATGTGGCGGTAACCAATTTCTAAGGCGCTACGAACTGCTTTTTCTCCCGCCTTGCCTCGCAAATCCCAAGTTCCAAGACCGATCACCGGGATTTTTGCTCCATATATCTCTCGATATTCCAATCCCTTCACCCCCTTTGGTTCCCTGCACTCATGAGGAGGGTTTACCTTTCCTCCGTCAAAGTGAATGTTTCAGCCCTTTTGTCCGTAGTGGGCGTTTTTCCCATGTTTACGGAAATAGCGCTTCTCTAAGAGCTTTGCTCCCATGGGCTCGGTTAAGGCATCGATATTGAGGGTCAAAAAGGCCATCCGCGCAATTTCTTCCAAAACCACGCTATGGAAAACGGCCTCCATGCAATCTTTCCCCCAGGTAAACGGCCCATGTGAAGCGACCAAAACTCCCGGGACTTGGAGAGGTTTCAGGTGGATAAACCTCTCGGCAATTACTTTTCCCGTATCTCCTTCGAAGGATCGTTCCACCTCTTCTTCGGTCAAAGGACGAGTACAAGGAATAGGACCGAAGAAGTAATCGGCATGAGTTCCCCCAAGACAAGGGATATCTTTTTTGGCTTGTGCCCAGGCACAAGCGTAGGTCGAATGGGTGTGGGCGACGCCCCCAATCTCGGGAAACGCACGATACAGATCGAGATGGATCTTTGTATCTACCGAGGGCCTCAAGGTTCCCTCGACTACTCTCCCCTCCAAATCGACCACCACCATGGACTCGGGAGTTAACTCTTCGTAGGGAACTCCACTGGGTTTGATGACCACCAATCCCTCTTCCCGCACGATTTCGCTCGCATTCCCCCAGGTATAGAGGACCAAACCCTTCCTTTGTAACTCTAAGTTTGCTTCAAGAACTTTCTCCTTCAACGTTTCAAGCATCTCTCTCACCTCAACCATTAGCGAAAAAGTGGAAACCGATGATTAAATTCCTTGAGCTCCTGATAGAGCCGACGATATTCTCCGAAGAGCTCATCATACAGAGTCCTCCTCTCTTCCACCGGGACAAAGGTTTCCCTTTGCCGAATGTACCGTGCGCACCCTTCCGGAAACGAGGTAAAATACTCCGTTCCTACTCCGGCGATAATACCGGCACCCAGAGAAGCTGGATCTTCAACGTTGGTGGTCACCATGGGTAATCCAATAACATCGGCAAGAATCTGACACCAGAGATGACTCCGTGCTGCACCCCCAGAGACCACCACGCGATCTCCGGTTAAACCGAATTCCCGGAGAATTTCCACCGATTCCCTTTGACTGAAGGCTACTCCCTCGATGGTCGCCCGAATAAGATGACGCACATCGTGCTGATAACTCATTCCCCAAAACACTCCCCGCGCCTGGGGATCGGAATGAGGAGTCCGTTCACCAATGAGATACGGCAAAAAGAGTACGCCCTGACTCCCCGCTTCGACCTGTTCTGCTAAATCGTTGAGCTCTTCATACCGCAAATCGGTTCGGAGGACTTGCAGGGTGCGAAAGAGCCATTGATACGATCCCCCTGCCGCCAAGGTACATCCCATGAGGAACCAAGTGTGAGGAATAGAGTAACAGAAGGAATGGAGCCCTCGATTCTGAGAGTCAATTTGCGGAACCTCGGTCATGGCCATAACCACCCCTGAGGTTCCCAAAACGCAAGAAATAACCCCCTTTTTTACTACCCCGAGTCCGATCCCACCACTCGATTGATCTCCTCCACCACCAACTACCGGAATCCCCTCTCTTAAGCCTGTCTCGAAAGAAACGCTCTCACTCACGTACCCGGTAATCTGCGGGGATTCGACCACTTCCGGAAAGAGCTCTTGCGGTAAAGCAAAAGAGGAGATAATCTCTGGTGACCAACGTCTCTTCTTGACATCAAAGATCAATGTCCCCGAAGCATCAGAAACTTCGGTCACGTAATTTCCGGTAAGGCGCAAACGGAGATAATCCTTGGGGAGGAGAAATTTCTTGGTCTTGGTCAGCACTTCCGGTTCATGCTTTCTCAACCACAAAATTTTGGGAAGCCAGTACCCGGTGAGAGGAGTATTAGCAGTGTATTCGAGCAATTTCTCCATGCCTAAGGTTTCTTTCAGGTATTCTACCTCGGCGAAACTCCGCTGGTCACACCAAATAATTGCCGGTCGTACCGGTTCTCCCTTTTCATCGAGGAGCACCAACCCCAACATCTGCCCGGAGAGACCAATCGCCTCAATCTTTCTTAAATCGCCGATTTTCTCTCTAATACCCTTCAAAAGGCAAACAAAAGTATCCCACCACTCGTAAGGATGCTGCTCTGCGGAATACGAATCCGGGTATGACACACTCAGTTCTACCGAATGGGTAATTATACCCTCACCACGAAGGGGGAGCAGAGTAGCCTTTAGCGACGAAGTTCCAAGGTCAACGCCCAGGAGATAGGAGTCCGACAAAAGAAGGTTCCTCCGTTAGTAATAGAGTATCCCACCATCGATATTGATCGCCTGTCCGACGATGAAATCGGACTCGTCACTCGCTAAGAAAATGGAAATCCCTACTAAATCCTCAGGGACACTAATTCTCCCCTTGGGAGTCATGGCGATGAATTTTTTTCGCTTTTCCGGATCAGCCAGATTCACTTGCCCTAGTTCGGTATCGACCACTCCTGGACAAATGGCATTCACATTCACGTTATAAGGAGCGAATTCTTTGGAGAGGGCACGAGAAAAGTTCATCACTGCAGCCTTGGTTGCAGCATAGGCTGCTTGGGCTACCGCACCGTCTTTTGCCCCAATGGAAGCTACGTTGATGATCTTCCCATAACGTTTTTCGACCATGATTCTCCCAATTTCTTGACACATGAGAAAAACACTCTTCGCATTCACCGCGAAAATTTTATCCCAATCCTCTTCTCTATAATCCAAGACGAGCCCCGAAATCATGATCCCCGCGTTATTGACCAAAATATCCACCGTTCCAAATGCTTTCAGGGTCTCCTCCTTAATCTTCACTGCAGTGGCCCGCAAACTCACATCTCCTGCCACCGGAATGACCGGCACGCTATACTTTTCCTGTAACTCATGCGCTACCCTCGTGCACGCCTCTTCCAAAAGGTCATTGACCACCACTTTAGCTCCTTCCCGCGCAAAACCCTCGGCAATGGCCCGGCCGATACCCTTCGCCGCCCCGGTAACAATGGCAACCTTGTCCTTCAAGCGCATGTTTTAACCCCCTTTATCTCTTTTCTCCATTGTATCTCAAAACAACGCTTCTTCCGAGGTTTGATCAATTCAATCATACCACGAAACTTCTAACCGTCATACCAATAAGGGGCCTTTACCAGACATTTCCCTGAGGAAAGAAAATCCTCAAAGCAACACTATTGGATGGTATATCCCCCATCGATGACCAAAATCGTTCCGGTCACAAGGTCCGAGGCACTACTTGCCAAGTAGAGAGCCGCTGCAGCTACTTCTTCTGGGTATCCAAAACGACGCAGAGGAATTTTTTGCTTCATGGCTTCACCTACTTCTCCCGCCCAGGCTTTTTTTCCCAACTCGGTAAGGATGACCGTGGGAGCAATGGCATTGACCTGGATGCCAAATTCCGCCCACTCTAAGGCCAACACTTTGGTCATACCGATGAGCCCAGCTTTACTGGTACAATAGGCAACATGGCGGTCTAAGGCAATAATGCCGGCTTGAGAAGAGATATTGATAATCTTTCCCCGCTTCTTTTGGATCATCACTTTCCCTACCGCTTGGGAGAGGAGAAAGGGTCCTTTCAGGTTGACCGCCATAGTTTTATCCCAATATTCCTCAGAGAGATTTTCTGCCTCATCAAGGTAAGCAACTCCGGCGTTGTTCACCAAGATATCAATCGTTCCGAAGGCTTTGAGCGTCTCCCCTACCATCCGCTCCACATCTTCCTTTTTGGTCACATCTCCTATAACGGTGACACTCTGCGTGCCCCATTGCGTTACCTCAGGAACGAGTTTCTCCACTTCGGGATCGAGATCCACCAAAGAAGTATGTGCACCATTTTGGGCAAAGAGGAAGGCGATCGCCTTCCCAATGCCTCGCGCTGCACCGGTAATCAATGCCACCTTTTCTCGCAAATTGCAGGAAAGGTCAACTTCATTCACGAACTCCTCCCCCTTTCTCCAGTAAAGTTTCCATAAAGGACCGTACCACGATAAAACTCGAGGCCGCGCCGGGATCGATATGTCCAATACTCCGTTCTCCTAAGCGGCTCGAGCGACCACGCAAAGAGAGCATGTCTTTTGTGGATTCCATCCCTCGGCGAGCTGCTTCGATAGCCTCCTCAATCATGATCGACAAGTCTTTCCCTTCGGCAAGGGATTTTTTTAACGCCTCTACCATAGGGTAAATGGTGTCATACATGGTTTTTTCCCCCACCTTCGCCTGCCCTCGACGGGCGATCCCTCCGGCAAAGGCTTCCCACAAAGCCACCAGATCTTCTCTGGTGAGCTCCGTCTTCCCACTCACCACCTTGCCGGCATCCATGAAGGCCGTTCCGTAGAGGGGACCCATAGCCGCGCCACCGGAGAAAATGATGGACTTTCCCGCTTCCTGGAGGAGTTTCCCGATGTCTCTCTCTTCAGGGGGGAGTTTATCAATAGCTTCCTTTACCTTGCGAAAAGCATTGGTGACACTCTCCCCATGGTCAGAGTCACCAATAGGAGCATCCAAGTCGTTGAGATACTGACGATTTTTTTCCAACGCTTCCAAAATCTGAGAAAATGCGAGTCTCACTCTTTCAAAGGGAATAGCCACGATGATTTCCCTCCCTCAATGCTGGATAAAATGCACTCCATCACATGGTGCATCCATGAGTCTCTTGAGTTCATCGTCCATTTTGGTGAGGGTTACCGAGAATCCACCCATTTCCATGGAAGTGAAAAATTCTCCGATATAGGTCCGATAAATCTTAATCGAATGGTCAGCGAGAATCTGCGCCACCTTGCGGAAACAAATATACATTTCCAGAAGAGAGGTAGAACCGAGTCCGTTGATGAGCACCGTTACCTCGTCACCGGATTGAAAAGGTAGGTCCTCGATAACCTGCAAGGTGATGAGTTCGGTAACCTCATCGGCGCTCATCATGGACATACGCTTGATCCCCGGTTCACCATGGTGACCGACACCGATCTCCATTTCATTGTCACCGATTTCAAAGCTGGGCTTCCCTGAGGAGGGCATGATGCAGGGGGTATGGGCCACACCGAGGCTACGGGTGTTAAAAACTGCCCGGGTCCCTACTTCTTTCATCTTCGCTAAATCAGCTCCCTCTTCCGCCAGCGCTCCGACCACCTTCCACAGGATGACCTCTCCGGCCACGCCGCGGCGATTATCCATCCGATCTTTGGGACTCGAAGCGACGTCATCGTTCACGATAACACTTTCAACAGGTATTCCTTCAGCCTGGGCTAACTCTTGCGCCATGCCAAAATTCATGACGTCTCCCGAGTAATTTCCTAAACAGAGCAATACCCCTTTCCCTCCATCAACTGCCTTGATCGCTTCATAAACTCTCTGTACCGGAGGGGCAGCAAAAATATCTCCCACTGCTACGGCATCAACTAACCCCTTCCCAATGTACCCTATAAAAGCCGGTTTGTGCCCCGAACCACCTCCAGTAACGATGCCAACTTTCCCTTTCACCGGAGCGTCTTTACGCACTAAAACCCTTTCCGTAGGGAGTCGACGTAATTTCCCGGCATTGGCAATCACAAACCCCTCCAGCATCTCTTCAACTACGTTTTCGGGGCGGTTAATAAATTTCTTCATGCTCAAGCCTCCTTCATAAATTTTTTCTCGATCTCGCGTATTTTTTCCACTTTAGGCAAGGATCGTCCACCTTGAAAATCACTTGACAACCAAGCATCGACGAGCATTTTGGCTAATTCTGGTCCCACAATGTGGCGACCCAGAGTGAGAACGTTGGAGTTGTTGCTCTTTTTTGCCCGCTCGGCAGAATAAATATCATGGGCACAGGCAGCATAAATTCCCGGAACCTTATTGGCAGCAAGAGCCATCCCAATCCCCGTTCCACAAATGAGGATGCCGTATTGATACTTTCCCTCGCGAATTCCCAAAGATACCTTGAGGGCAACATCCGGATAATCTACTACTTCTTCCTCCGAAGAAACCCCTAAATCTTCAAATTCAACCTTCTTCTCCCGCAGGTACTCTACGATAACCCTTTTGAGAGGATATCCGAAATGGTCGGAAGCAACGGCCAAGTACATGTTATCACGCTCCTATAGACACTTTTTTCAAGGAATGAGTACCACCTTAATCGATTCCTCTCCTCTCTCTACCATCTCGAATCCCTTCTCAAATTCGGCAAGAGGCATGCGATGAGTGATAATCTTATCAGCCTTGATCCGACCGTCATGCAGGAAACGAATGGTGGTTTCATAAGTATAGGGACTCAAGTGGGCGCCGCGCAAATCTAATTCCTTGCGATCCCCGATAATACTCCAGTCCACCGTCACCGGATCGTTATACACGCTAAACTCGACAAACCTCCCTAATTTGCGGATCATCTGTAATCCCTGTATGGCTCCCGAGGGGTGACCGCTCGCTTGAATGTATACATCACAGCCATATCCGCCGGTGAGGGACTTCACCTGGCCCACCACATCTTCTTTCAAGGGATTCATGACTAAATCTGCACCATACTCTTTGGCTAAGAGATTGCGCTTGTCACGCACATCGATGGCAATGAGGAGTTTCGGATTCTTGAGTCTCGCCGCCTGCACCATTCCTAATCCCAGAGAACCCAATCCTGCAATTACCACGACATCGTTGAACTGGATGTCTCCCCGCTCCACCGCATGAATAGCACAAGCCAACGGCTCTACATAAGGAGCAACGTCCAAGGGAAACCCTTCCGGCAACTTGTAATTGCGTGCAGTTTTAGGGAGACGTACGTATTCAGCATAGGCTCCATCGGCCACCTCCCGTTGAAATCCGTAGATATTATGCACCTCACACATCCAGTACTTTCCTTCTCGGCAGAAACGGCACTTTTCACAAGGGATGATCTGCTCTGAGACCGCCCAATCTCCTAAGGAAAGACCATATTTTTCCTTGGCACCTTTCCCTAAGGCCACTACCTGCCCGTAAAACTCATGCCCGGGAATGAAAGGTGCTTGAATCCAAGCAGGTTGACCCTCACCACCCCAAAAAGATGGCGCTCCATGATACCCTTTGACATCACCAGCACAAATACCACATCCCCCTACCTTTAATAAAACTTCTTCATCCCCAATTTCTGGAATGGGCACTTCCTCGAAACGGTAATCACCCGGTTTATAAGCTACCACCGCCTTCATAGTTCGAGGAAGATTAGGAATTGCCTCCACGTACATCGTGCTCACCTCTTTTATTATTGAATAGCCTTTCCGGTCAAAGCATTAAAAATGTGGGTTTTTTCCTTACGGAAGAAAAAGGAGACCACTCTCCCTTCTTCCTCCGCACAGGTTCCAGCTACTTCGACAAGCACTCTCTGTCCATGAACATCCACGGTCACAATCGAAGATTCTCCTAATGGTTCTACACTGTATATCGTCCCCTTCATAGAATACGCCCCTTTTAACTCTACTCCAAGGACGATATCCCCAGGACGAATACCGATAACCCATTTACCGTTACTCTGATTTTCTCTCTCGATTGCTTGTGATATTTGAGGATCGAGTGGAAAAGCGAAATCATGAAACTGAAGGTACACTCGATCTAACTCTTTCACCATCACACACTCGAGAAAGTTCATAGGCGGTTCACCAATAAAACCGGCTACAAAGAGGTTGGCCGGTTTTTCATAGAGATCATCTGGAGTGCCTACTTGTTGGATTTCGCCTAAATTCATAACCACCACTTTATCGGCCATACTGAGCGCTTCCAACTGATCATGAGTGACATAGATGACCGTGAGGCCCCACTCTCGCTGTATTCTCTTTAAATCAATGCGCAGTTTCGCCTTGAGTTGTGCATCAAGATGCGATATGGGTTCATCCATAAGGGTCACTTGGGCGTCTTCACGCACCAAAGCCCGTGCCAGAGAAACACGTTGTTGTTCGCCTCCACTCAGTTTGGCCGGTCGAAAATGCAAGATATCCCCTATCTCCAAAAGATCAGCCACAAGTGCTATTTTTTCCTTAATCTTCTGCTCTGGATATTTGCGTGCCCGTAAAGGGAAAGCAATATTATCGTACACCGAAAGCGGAGGATACAACGCATATGACTCAAAAGACATGGCAAGCATCCGATCTTTGGGTAAAAGGTTGTTGACTCTCCGATTATTGATGTAAATATCCCCTCGAGAAATATGTTCAAGACCGGCAATCATTCGCAGAGTCGAAGTTTTACCACAACCCGAAGGCCCCAAAAGACATAAGAATTCTTGATCATTACAATGAAAGGTAGCGTCCTTTACCGCCTCTACCCGTTGGCCTGCTCCGGCTTCCTCTCGGTAAAACTTCCAAACATGTTCTACCTTCACTTCAGCCATTTTTTCATCACCTTAACTCAAGAAAAGAATATTCTTTCTTGACTGTTTATCAAAAACTTGCAAAACTTCCTCCCCAAAGAGGCATCGTATTTGATCCCCAGGTCTTACATTTTCTTCAACTCCAAGTTGTACAGTAAAATTGAAGTCACGACCCGTGGACACAAAGGCAATCTTTCTCGAACCCCGCAATTCCACAAACTTAACTACACCATCAATAACCGTTCCCGAAGAAACAACGGATGGCTCTTCCACAAGGGCAATCTTACTCGGGAAAACTCCCACGATGACCTCTTCCTCTCTCATGCTCCTTAGCTTCTCCTGCACCGGCAGAGAAAGCCGAAAAAGTACTCCTTTCGCTTCTAAAAAGAGTCTTTCCCCCTCATGCACTATTCGAGCATTCATATAATTCATAGGAGGATCGCTCACGATCATCCCCACGAAAGTATCAGCCGGCTGGTTATATATTTCTTCCCATGTACCAATCTGCTGCAAGATTCCCCTATTTAAAATGGCAATACGATCCCCCACCGAAAACGCTTCAAGATAATCAGTAGTGGTATATACAGTAGTGGTTTGTCTCTCCCGTTGCCATCGTTTCAAATCTCGTCTTAACCGGTGACGGAGTTTCGCATCCAGATGAGCAATTGGCTCATCCAAGAGGAACATTTTTGGTTCCCGTACGAGACACCGGGCCAAACTCACCCTTTGGCGCTGTCCACCACTCAACTCTTTCGGTTTCCGTTCCAAAAGCATGTCAATCTCTAAAAACTGAGCTACTTCTACCACCTTATTTTTGATCACCTCTTCAGAAAAGACATGTGCTCTTTTGGGCGAACGAAGGGGAAAGGCAATATTCTCAAAAACTGAAAGATGAGGATAGAGAGCGTAGGTTTCGAACGCCATGGCCACATCGCGCTCTGCAGGATCGATATGGTTAATGACTTGACCATCCATTACAATCTCTCCGGCGGTTACCTCTTCAATCCCTGCTATCATTTTCAAGGTTGAGCTCTTTCCTGCACCGGGAGGCCCAAGCAAAACAAGCATTTCCCCTTTTCGGGTTTTAAAAGACAGGTCTTTTACCGCCACCACATCTCCATACTTCTTAGTCACTTTGCGTAACTCTAACTCCACCATAGCGCTTCCCCCTACTATCCTTTCACTGCACCGAAAGTCAGACCTCGCACGAGATACCTTTGAATGAAAATAGCGAGCACCAAGGAAGGCAAAAGGGTAACAATTGCTGCTGCAGCCATTTGTCCCCACAACACTTGCTCATAGGAGATGAATCCCATGAGAGAAGGGGTAACCGGTCGAGTCACATCGGAGGAAAGAATATACCCGAACAAAAACTCATTCCAAGCAAAAATGAAGGAAAGAATCGCCGTTGCCGCAATTCCTGGAGCGACTAAGGGTAGGTCAACCTTTCGAAAGATACCCCACCAAGAATATCCATCAATACGCGCAGCATGTTCTAATTCCATAGGAATATCTTCGAAAAAACCTCTCATCAGCCACACTGCGAAAGGAAGGGTGATGAGCTGATAAGCCAGCATCATCCCATGATAGGTACCATATATTCCTATTCTCCTAAAAATGACGAAGAGAGGCAAAATCACAATTAATCCAGGGGCGAATCGAAAACTCAAAAGAGTGAAAGCGAAATTTTCTTTTCCTCTAAAGTTGTAACGTGCCAAGGAATATGCTGCTGGCACGCCAACTAACATGCTCAGTCCCACTGCTCCAAAACAAACGATGAGGCTGTTCAAGAAATACCGAGGAAAATCAGTTTGCACCGTTTCATACTTTCCCAACCATGCTCTACCCAAAAGAACCACGGAATAATTCTCTAAGGTCGCATCAAAAACAAATTTTGGAGGATAGGAGATAACATCCAAGGGGGTCTGGATAGACATGTTCAATACCCAATATAAAGGAAAAGCAGTCCACAACATGAGGATAATCAACCCAACAGTAGATATCAACTTGGTTGACGAAATTTTCTTGTTGTTCTCCATGACACTAACCCCCTCAACTAACCGCCATGAACCTCACTCACTGCTTTCTTCCATTGTCCTACCAAGAAGTAACTCAGTACATAAACGATCGCCCACAAAACCACGAGATGCGCAAAAGCATAGCCCATATTTGTCCAACGAAAACTATGGTAATACGCTTGTACCGAGAGAGTCATGGTAGCACTGGCCGGACCACCCTTGGTCGCTGCATAAATAATATCAAAATGTTTGAGACAGTCCATGATGCGAAAGAGCAAAACGATGAGAATCACCGGCTTGAGAAGAGGAATAGTTAATTTCCGAAAAGTAAACCAATTTGAAACTCCATCAACTGCGGCAGCTTCGTAAGGCTCCTTGGGCAAGTTTTGCACACCAGCCAGAAAGATCATACCGGCAAAAGGCACAAAAACATAAGCATCAATGAGAATCACCGATAAGAGTGCCGTACTCGACCCTCCCAACCACTCCGAACCCGCAAACCCCACCAGCTGCAAAAGATAATTAAATACACCTTGAATGGGGGCCATCATTAATTTCCACATGATCGCCGCCACCGTGGGCGGAAGCATGACTGGCAATAAAAACAGGGTACGCCATATCTTCTGCCCCAAAAGACCCAGATTCAGCAAGTACGCAGCAATGAATCCAATTCCAACCTCGAAAATGACCGCTCCAACCGTAAAAAGGAGCGTCACCTTGAGGGAATTCCAGAATTCGGGATCTCTGGTAAGTTTTAGGTAATTGCCAATTCCAATGAAATCAGAAGTACCGGTGGTGAGATTAAAGTTGGTAAATGACATGACTACCGAATATCCAAAAGGAACCAAGATTCCTACCGTCAGAAGAAAAGCAGGCAAGAAAAGGAGTAAAGCGATGTTTCTACTCCAAAAACTTCGGCGCAGTTCCATACCGTTGGCCAAACCTCGTCACCTCACCTTCACCTGGCTGCAAGAGGAACGTTTCTCTTGCAGCCATTACTTTATTCCTATTTCTTCCACTTAGTCATAAGTTCGTTGATTTTTACTGCTGCGTCATCCAAGGCCTGCTCAACCGGTTTCTTACCTTCATATGCTTCGTGAAGCGCTTCTGCCCAGATATCACCAAGTGCGGTAACATCGGGATTAGGTGTCCAGCGGATATCACCATATTTTGCATACATAGCATCTACAATTTCTCGATATTCTCCAGGTTTGGTTCCCCACTTCATGGTTTTCTCTACTACCGCAGGATTTTCCCAGACTGATTTTCTGGTTGGATTGAAATTATCATACTTGAGAGTACCATCGAGCATGGTTTGAGGAGCAGTTGCCCACATGAGGAATAGCCAAGCTGCTTCTTTATGCTTGGACAGCGCGCTCATCCCCAAAGACCAAGTCCACATGTTAGAGGTGATGTTTCCGTCAGGAGCAGCAGGTGGTAAAGCATATCCAGTCTTACCTGCCACAACTGATTGTGCCGGATTCTCATAAGTTGCGGCGAAGAAATCACAGTCGGTAATTTCATAGAATCTCCCTGCAGCGAAATTTTGTTTTGCATCGTACCAAGTATAGTTCGGCCAACCTGGAGGTCCAGCTTTTTGTAGAATATCTACCCAAATTTTGGTAATTTCCTTCGCTTGGGGAGTATTAATCGCCGCGGTCAAATCGGGGTTCAAATCTTTCTGCCCATAGGTGCTAAAGGCGGTAAAATACCCCGAGTGCACCGTCGACCAGCTCTTGATACCTCGGTTAGCCACTCCGTAGACTTGGGGTTTTTCTTGCTTGCCCAACTCTGCAGCCTTCGTCAACGTGTCCAAAAGATCCGGATACGTTGTTGGAACGGTAAGACCCCACTTCTCTCGCAAATCATTACGGTATGCTTGACAGAAGAACTCTACCATGACCGGAATACCATTCCATCTCCCCTGACCCAATCCCCCAGCAATGGTTCCATCCCACATGTTTGCTCGGAGTGGTTTTTCATAAAAGTCTTCGCGGTTGTACCACGCTTGGTCGGTAAGTTCAGGGTTATTCCAATAGGTATTGAGATCTTCAATCCAACCGGCGTATTGGTAGCGCCATTCGAACATCGGAGAAGTCATATAGACATCGAAAATACCGCCGCCACTGGAGAGGTCAATCAATAGTTTCTCAAAGAACTCTTCCTCAGGAAGAATGACGTATGCAACCTTGATACCGGTTAACTGCTCAAAAATGGATAGGAGTGGTCGCAGAGACTCCGTGAAGGGGTGCTTATTCAATCCAATGGTCAACTGGGTTCCTTCAAACGCTTTCCAGTTGATTTTCGCTTGTTGATAATAGGCTAAGGGGTCTTCTTGAGCAAAAGCTACTGCAAATAAGAACACCAATCCCACTACACTAATCAACCACGCTACTTTTTTCATTTCTCAAGCCCTCCTCTCTTGGAAACAACTCTTTTTTGCCACATCACCATACTATTGCACCATTCACACGCATCACATATCGAGCGTAATTAATCATATATCACCTCCCTTACTATTCTCTTTCACTTTTCCTCAAGTTTCTTGAGAATTGCTTCTGCAGTCAAACTATCAACCACGAGAACGTGGAGGAATCTTCCTCGCAAGGCTCCCAAAATAGCCTCGGCCTTCTCAAACCCTCCTGCGATGCCGATCACCAAGGGACACTTCTTCCGTAGATCTCTTAATGAGACGGCAATTCTCCTTTCGTTTCCACTAAACTCGACGATATTTCCAGAGATGTCGAAAAAGGTTCCACAAATGTCACCCACCGCTTTTTTCGCAAGGAGTTCTTCATATTCACTCGGGGTAATAGCACCAGTCTGAATCAACATCGCATGGGGAGAAACACTCCCGATGCCCACCAAAGCGATGTCGATTTTCTCCCTCAAAGTAGCCTGAACATTTTCGTCTTTCAGCATGGCATCTCGGGTGACCTGATCGCGGGTGAAAGCAGGTGCAGGAAGGTAATACACTTGTGCCTCTAAGGCTTCGGCCAAACGTTTTGGAATCTCAGTAGCAAAGACATTCGCCGAAATACGACTCAATCCCCCCATTAATTGCACGACGCTCAAATTCCGGTTACCTTCACTAAACGAGGGTTTCACGTAGCGAACAAATTCATAGAGAGTCCGACCATAAGCAATACCAACTTTATTGCCTGGGGCAACGACTTTCAAAAAAAATCGTGCTCCTGCCTCGCCTACCGCTTTACGAATGAGGTCGCTGTCCTTACTAAACACACTCACCACATGAACCTTGCGCAGGGAAAAACGCTTCTCGAACTCTTTCTCTAAATTGAGGACCCCTTCTTGTGCCGGATCGATGACCTCAATTTGAACGATTCCCTCTTCCTTCGCTTTCTTGAGTAACCTTGAACACCTTTGGCGAGACATTCCTAAAATCTTGGCAATCTCAATGATCGACAAATCATCAAGATAGTAGAGCTTAGCAATTTGGGCAAGCAGACTTTTATTGAGCGGTCCCTCCAAGCGCATCCCCCTTTATAACAATTGTCGTCTAACAAAAATCATAACAATTGTCATTTAACAATTTATCAAAGAAAAGAACAAAAGTCAAGAAGAAATCTCTCCCTTCACAACTAAAAATTCGCCACCAAAAGCCGAGGAAATCAGCGAGATAGTTACCTATGTCTAACGAGTCCCTGAATTCTATTATCAATACCCGCAAAATGGAAACAAATAACCCTCATGTTTTGTAGCAACATGAGGGTAAAGTTTTAAACACCTATCTCCTGAGCAATGGCCTTCAAATTCTTTAGCCCTTCCACAGCCAGGGCCTCACCGGATTCGGCAAACTTTCGCCATATCGCACAGAGTCTATTGAGTTCTTCAAAACTGGGATCGAAAGACTCAATCACTAAGGGGCCGCTGTATCCGATATCCTTTAGAGCGGTAAAAAATTCCTTCCAAGGAACTAATCCCGTTCCCGGTATTCCTCGATCACTTTCACAGACATGAACATAACTGAGATATTTTTTACCGCAAATTTCAACCGCTTTGCGAAAACTTCGCTCTTCACGAATCATATGAAAAGAATCAAGATGAATCTTGACGTTATCAAAACCGACATCCTGACAGTAACGCACTGCATCCTCAGCAATATTAAGAAAATGGGTTTCGAAACGCTGCACCGGTTCTACCGATATAACTACTTCTCCTTTTTCCTGTGCATATGCAGCCACTTCACGCATAGCACTCACCGACCACTCCCATTCCTCTTCGGTGCGCGGTTTACCACTCAAATATCCCCAAGCAGCGTAATTCACGCCTCCCAAAATTCTGGAACCAATGGCCACATTGATGTCTATAATTTTTTTTAGGCTTTCTACCCCATTAGCGCGGATGGTAGGATCGGGAGAAATAAGATTGGTCTCTTTACTGAGGGTGGTCGTCGTCACAGGCTCGATGCCAACCTCTTTTATTTTTTCCTTCACGAGCTCCGTGGGAAAGGTCTCCGGGTGAGAAATAAAAATATCGATGACCTCAAACCCCAATTCTTTTGCCCGGGGAATAATCCATAAATCTTTCTCCGAAAACTTTTCCGTCCAGATAAACGTGTCCACTCCGAAACGAAACATCGCAAGTCACTCTCCTTTATATAAAAATTGTAATACTCCTTGAATAATCCACTAACGAGAGCAAGATACTATCGAGGTATATGAGCAAAAATGTTATACGTTGTGTAACCGACGAGAAGAAAGGGGAAACCCCATTTAAAGAGCTGAATATAAAAAGGCTGGAATAATAGAACAATGCCGAATACCATAATCCCCATACCGACCATTTCAGCTAAACTAACAAATTTCCGCTTTTCGTATTTTCCAAAACGTAAACCCGACGATAAAGGAGATTCTTCAAAAGGCATAATGACCATTCCTTCCCAATTGTACATATATTCTCAAACCATTTTGAGGATGAAAAAAGTACAATTTTTCTTCAGGCAAGAACACGAAAATCTCCGCCCCATGCTTAGGAACACAATTCCTTATAAGCAATGCTTTCAAAGGGCTTTCTCCTAACGCCAAGTTCACAAATCTCTCTGCCCCATGGTATTCGATATTTTCTACAAGAGCCTTTAGATAACCTTCCTGAATCTTTTCCGAAACCATTATATCTTCTGGCCAAATACCGACCAAAATCCTGCCTTGCCCCTTCAATTCTCTTCTCAATATGCCCACGATCGGAGGCGAAAGCGGAATAACAAACTCTTGATGACCATGCATCCATAATGAAGTCTCCCCCACTACACAGTCTATGAAATTCATTGATGGAGCTCCGATAATTCGGGCCACACTAACACTCATGGGATTGGTATAGATATCCCGCGGGGCTCCAACCTGGAGAATACGACCATTTTCCATAATCCCAATTCGACTGGCCATCGCCATGGCAGAAACATTGTCATGAGTAGCACTTAAAATGGTGATACCGTATTCCTCGTGAATTCGCTTAAACTCGGTTTGGAGTTCTTCTCGTAACTTATAATCTAAGCTGCTAATTGGCTCATCAAGAATATAAATTTTGGGTCTCCGAATAAGAGCTCTACCCAGAGCAACACGTTGTTGTTCCCCTCCGCTCAAATGACTCACTCTACGTGGTAAGAGGTGGGTAATATGAAGCTCATCGGCAATCGCTTCTACCCTCTTTTTCACTTCACTCTCGGGAACCTTAAAAAGCGGTGAACGTAAGGGGAATGCAAGATTATCGTAGACGTTCAAAACCGGATACAAATTGTGGGACTCAAACATAAAAGCGAAGTCACGCAAAGGTGGCGAAAGCTGGGTAATGTCTTGGCCTTCATAGAGAACCTTTCCAGAATCAGGTTTTTCAAGACCAATCGTTATTCGCAAGGTAGTCGTCTTACCTGCACCCGTAGGGCCAAGAATAATGAAAAACTCTCCTTTCTTTACTTCTAAATCCAGATGATTAACGGCTACAATGTCCCCAAAAGCTTTAGTAATATCTCGTAACTCGAGCATATCATTCTCCTCTCTTAGGTTACGATTGCCTCTCCACTACTTCGATCGAAAAGGCAAATATGATCCTCCGAGAAGTAAAGATAGACCTTATGTCCAACAATTAACGGTAAGCTCCAATCCGTTCTCACTCGAAACACCCTCTCTCCAATCAAAAAATCTACTAAACGATATCTTCCTGCCGGCTCAATTGCCAGAATCGCGATTGATAAGCCGTTCTCAAAACTTTTTTCAAAAAGGCTCACATATTCTGGTCGAATTCCCAAAATAACTTCTTTTCCTTGGTAAGAGGAAAGCTTTGCGAAGAGATCACTCCTTTTAAGAGACAACCGGTGCTCAGTCCCTTCGAGAAACAACAACCCATTATCATATAAGCACTCCACAAAATTCATGCCCGGAGTACCCAAGAAATTCCCAACAAAAACTGACTGGGGATGTTCGTAAAGCTCCTCAGGAGAACCCATTTGTACAATGACTCCATCTTTCATCACCACGATAACATCGCCTAAGGCCATTGCCTCCCTCTGATCATGCGTCACATAAATGGTAGTAATGCCGATCCTTTTTTGAAGTTTACCTAACTCACTGCGCATCTCTTCACGAAACTTTTCATCTAAGGCGCTCAGTGGTTCATCGAGCAGAAGAACATTAGGGTCGCGGATCACTGCCCGCGCTAAAGCTACACGTTGTTGGTCACCGGGAGGTAGAATACTCGCCTTATATCGTAAAAGCCCTCCTAATTGGAAAATCTGGACTACTTCTTTAACTTTCGTCTCAATGGCTTTCCGCGGAACTCGACAGGCTCGCAAGGGAAAGGTAATATTTTCGTAAACGTTCATGTGCGGATATAAAGCATAAAATTGAAAAACCATACCAACGTTTCTTTCGCTGGGACTCAAGTGAGTCACTTCGCGGTCATCAAAATAAATTTTACCCATGGTCGGCTGTTCCAACCCTGCGATGCATCGTAAGGTAGTGGTTTTTCCACAGCCGGATGGCCCTAACAAAACTACTAATTGACCACTTTCAATATTAATACTTACTCCATCTATTGCTCTTACTGATCCGTAGTGTTTCTTCAAGCTTTCAAGACGCACACGAGCCAAAAAGAACACCTACCTTCTCACATTCTGCATCGCTAGTCTGTTGAGATAACGGATGAAAACCAAACTCGAACTCATGATAATCAATAATAAAATTACCCCATAAGCCGAGGCTTCACCAGTATAAAAGTATTGAAATGCCCTTTTATATAAGTCAAAAGAAAGCGTCTGAGTGGCACTCCCCGGACCTCCACCGGTAAGTGTATAAACCAAATCAAAAGCCTTAATAGAATCGATCATCCGAAATAGAACCGCGATAATAAGAACCGGTGCAGAAAGGGGAAGGGTAATATGCCGAAATTTAAACCAAGAGGAAGCACGATCAATTTCTGCTGCTTCGTAAAGATACTTGGGAATAGCGGTAAATGCCGCTAAAGCGAGGAGGATCATAAATGGCGTCCACATCCATGTATCAACCAAGATCACACTGTAAATACTCACGTTTTCCCTTGCTAACCATTCCACCTTTCCTACACCAAACAGGCTTAATACATAATTAACAATTCCCCACTCAGTATTCAACATATATTTCCAGAATAAACCTACTACAATTGGACAGAGCATCATAGGCATGAGAATAAGAGTTAAAACCAGGCTTCTCCCTCTAAAATTTTTTTGAAGGAGATAAGCTATAACGACACCGAGAATGAACTGAAAAAAAACATTAAGTACCACAAACTTGCCGGTAAAAATAAATCGTTCCCAAGTAAAAGCGTCCGTCAAAATAAAAGAAAAGTTTTCTACCCCGATAAATTTCGCCGGTGTAGTCGCCCTGAGTACCGAAAAGTTATAGAAGCCTGATCGAATAAGGGTGATAAAAGGGTAACCCACCAAAAAGAGCAAGACGAAAAGACTAGGAAGGAGAAAAATGAACATAAAGGCCCGATCCGAGAGACCATAATGTTTTCTGGCTACGATAGATCGGCTACTTTCTCGAGCCAACTCAGCAATAGCATCTCCGTCTACCGCTTTATCAATAGAATCCTTAAATTTTCCATCCATAAATCACATCACTCCCCGTGCTTCTCAACAATTTGATAAACAACCCAAGACCGAGGAACCGCTGCGTTGAGAAAATAACGTTCCCATCTTGTCCCCTGAATCACTTTCGTGGGCACAATACAGTTTAGAAAAAACCCTCTTGAATGAGTAAAATATCCAAGCAGAATGCCATAAAAGTTATAACAAACTCCCTCAATCTCGAGTAACAAAGGCTGATCTAGAGAAGACGTTAAGAATTGTATGACTTCCTCCATGTTTGCCGTAGAAAAAGAAAATCTTTGCGGGAATACCTTCACATTACCCCCTCGGGCATTAATAAATTGTTCCACAATAGAAGCAGTGCCACTTTCTGAGTTCTCACATTTACACTTTCGACGAAGCATGTCCACATCTTGCATCATGAGATGGGCATTGAGTAGCATCAAGTCTGGTTCTTCAGGATAAATAGGCATTTTTATCCAGCTTTTGAATTTCCAATAATCAGCCAAAGTCACAACGACGTTCGAAAAGCTACTAAGATAGTATTCCCAATACGGAAATTCATACGATATTTCAAACCAAACTTTCTTTTCTAGGGAAACTAAACCAGCATCTGATTGTTCAGGTAACATATTTTCCTTACAACCGTCCAAGGTAAATCTTAGAGAATCAAACCTCAGATAAAGGTCATTGAACATCATACCTCCATGATCGTAAAAAACCTGAATGAAAAAAAGGAGCGGATTACTATATACCAAACGAACTTCCACAACCCTTACACCGTTTCCAAAGCGACGTGTTAATGTTTGACACGCAAGGCTTTTGGCTTCTTCCACGAGCGCGTGGAGATAATTTCCCATCCCAATTCCTAGTATTCGATCGCCAATGACAACAAATTCATAAACATTCTCATTCCAATGGCAACCCATAACTTGCCCAACCATTCGCCCCCGATAATCAAAAAGAGGCAAAGAATAATCCTCTAAATCCGGGCATGAAAAATGTTCCAAAAGTTTCTGCAATTCTTCAAAATACAATTCACCGGAATTACCGTAAGCTTGACCAAGGGCAACAACAAAAATCACCAACCCAAAGGTGACAAGAATATTTTTCATCGTCTTCCTAAAACACCAAAGGTCATACCCATCAACAAATAATTACGAATAAAAATAAACAAAACAAGTACGGGAATGATCAAAATAAAACCGGCGGCCGCTACTTGTCCCCAATCCAGTCCGGCTGCTCCTAATGCGGCAGCAATACGAGGTGGTAGGGTTTTAGCGTACCGCGTAGTCACAATGGAAGCAAAGGTAAATTCATTCCAAGCAAAAATGAAGCAAAAACCCATAGTAGCAGCAATTCCACCCCTAACTGAGGGAATAATAATTTTCCAGAAAATTTGCCACCGGGTATAGCCATCGACTAAGCCGGCTTCCTCATATTGGGTCGGAATAGAATCATAAAAACCCTTCATAATCCATATAGCCAAGCCCAAGTTAGCCATGGTATAGAGCAAAATCATACCAACACGGGTATCTTGCAAACCTAATCGAGAGAACATAATATAAATAGGAATAATAACTGCTACTGGCGGCAACATGCGCGTAGAAAGAGTAAAAAAGAGATAATCATTCTTACCGAAAAAATGAAACCTCGAACACGCATATCCAGCCATAACACCCAAAACAACTGCGAAAAAGGTCCCTAAACCGGCAGTAATGAAACTATTCGCAAGACATAAAGCAAAGTCGGTTTGCCCAGCACCTCCCTCTAAAAAAGTTTTCACGAACAAGCCTCGGTAATTTTCAACAGTCGGATTGAAAAGAAACCGAGGAGGAAAGGCAAAAATATCCAAGCGATCTTTCAATGAAGAGAGAAAAAGCCAAAAAAGAGGAAAAACGGTGAAAGAAAGAAAAAGCCCTAAAATGATAATCCTCGTAATAACACTTAACCGACTTTTTCTTTCAATGATACTCTCGTAATAAGTATTGTTATTCATCAATGGACCTCCTATAGCTGGCGCCAATGAGGTGGATTTATCCCCCATCGGCGCCAAAACACTATCAGTAGTTATAGTATTTTTCTAATTCAGCACTATAAGGTTCCCCGTAAGCCAATTCATAAGGGACTTCGGGAATATTCTCGGTTCGGTTAATTTCATAACCTGCTCTTCTTAGCTCCCTCTCGTGGCGCTCAGCACAATCGGCGAGGGCCTGTTCCACAGTTTTTTTGCCCGTAATAGCGTTATGAATTTCTTCTTGCATGATATCGAGCAAGATCGGGTATTCTGGGAGATGCCAATAATCATTAATGTAGTTCATGGCGTCTTTAAAAAGCACGTTGTAGGGGTTAAGCTTCAACCATTCGGGATCCTCGAGAACTTGCTTATTTCCTGTTTGACAAAACTTCGCATAGCGCATTTGTTGATCCTTTTGCATATACCATCCCAAAAATTTCCACGCTTCTTCAACGTATTTCGAATACTTGTTAATACCCAAACCCTGACCACCCATGCTGAATACTCTCCGGAATTTTCCATCACGACCCACACCACCGGGAAGAATAGCAAAACCAACTTTATCCACTATGGTAGATACTTTTGGGTCTAACATAGATCCGAAGAAATAGAACCATTGCATGGCCATAGCTACTCTTCCTTGCTGCATAGCTACATTCACTTCGTCGAAACCCCAAGTCTCTGAACCAGGGGGGCAGAATTTAAACAAGTCAACAAAAAATTTAACTCCATCGATAGAAGCAGGGCTATCCAGATAGCCTTTTACCTCGAAAGTTTTAGGATTCCACAGAGCACCACCAAAACTCCAGATAAAGGTGTTAGACATACTTGTACAATAATCGTATTCTCTACCGCCATATTGAGCGAATCCATACAAGCCCTGGTCAGGTCTTGTAAAGAATTCAGCAATATCCCTGAGTTGAGAGTATGTCTGGGGAACCTCCAATTCATACCCATATTTAGCTTTAAAGGCTTCTTTCTCCTTAGGATCTTCAAAAAGATCTCTACGATAAATGAGCCCAAGGCAGTCTTGATTTACCGGCAAAGCGTACTGGTTACCACTACCGTCAGGATATTCACCATATCTTTTGAGCGCCGCAGGTAAAAAGGTATCAAAATTCACTTTGTCAGATTTTTCCATATAGGGATTGAGAAGCACACAATGTCCCCCACCCGCGAATTCAGCCACTGATTGACTATCCCACGCAGCGAGGTCAAAACCACTTCCTTTAGCGGCGAATTCTGAAGCAATTTTATCGTGCCATTGGGGTCCGTAAGGAACCAAGGCTCCAACCACCTTTACGCCGGTCAATTTTTCATAATCTTTGGCCACGTCTAACAAGGCTTCGGCACAAATTCCCGCGTGCCAAACTACAGTAAGGGTAATTTGTTCTTGAGCTAAAGCGTGACCAAAGAAGCTAGAAATCAATATCACAAAAAGAATAGATACAAAAATTCTCTTCATGAATTTCCCTCCCCCTTTTCTTCAATTAAGAATTAGAAATACACTTACAAGATTACAGTTCCTTTTTCCAATAACACCCCCTTTACAAATAAGCCAATAACAAGAGACTAAACACACACCAGAAAAACCATAATCTTCCGATTCTTTTGTAACAATTGTTCATGAACAAATTTCCACAATAATTGTTATTTAATAAGCTAACAAACTACAAGGAAAAAGTCAAGAACGATTCATAAAATTACCCGTTGTTTTTTGCAAGAGGGAACTCCCCATTTTTGCAAAGATTTTTCCCCAGGCACCGGTGGGGAATTTTTACGTTAACTTAACTGCCTCATGAGTGATTGCTTCATCCGGTAACTCTGACCATCAAAGATCAACAGGTAACTGTGGTGTATGAGTCGGTCAATCATGGCTGCTGTCATCTGTTCGTCGTAGAAAATGCTCGCCCAGCGGCTGAATTCCAGGTTAGTGGTAATTACTACACTGCGCCGCTCATAGCAGTCCGAAATAACCTGCAAAAGCAACTGCGCTCCTTCGCGGTCTAAAGGAACATAACCCCATTCGTCGCAGATCAGAAGATCTGCTTTGGAAAGCTGTTTCAGTAATCCGGAGAGTTCACCTCCCCTCCTGGCTTCCACTAGCCGGTTTACCAATGCTGCAGTGCGGAAAAATTTTACGTTGTAGCCCTTTTTACAGGCCTCCACTCCTATAGCAGTTGCAAGATGGGTTTTACCGGTCCCAACGTTGCCGTAAAGAATCAGGTTTTTCTTTTCTTCAAGAAATTGGCAATCTTTTAGGGCCTGTGGCGTGAGCCCCTGCGGAAGCTTCATTTCATCGAATATGTAATCGGCAAAAGTCTTTATAGTGTAAAAGCCTGCATTTTTTAAGAGTCTGTCCTTTCGGTTTGCGTCTCTATGCTCCAGTTCTAATCTTAGCAGCTTCAGAAGGTATTCTTCGTGGCTTTCAGCTTCAATCTTGTCACAGTTTTCCACCAGATTTCGGCTGAGTTTTAATGCCTTACAACAGGCGGCGATTTCGTCCTTCAGCATCCATGAGCACCGCCTTTCAAAAAAGCTGTGTCATAGTCCCCAGCATGGAAACGGAATGGAATAAGTTCAGGTACACCTTCCGGAATTTTCACCGACGGGAACGGCGAAGTTATACTCGTTATCCGGTTATGGATGGCTATGAGGCTGTCTGAATCCTGTACCCCGTAAAGGAGAGCCTCGGATACAGCACTCACGGCCTGTTCAAAACTGTTTTGGGCACAAAGTAAGACAATAGTCTTGAGCACTTTGCCGCGCTCGCTTTTGCTTATACCGTCCAAATATTTCCTAAGAGGGTCCGGCAGCATGCGGTATATTCCCGAATACTTAAGAGCTCCAGGACAGCGGGAAAGCTGGGCAAGATATGGTAGCCAATCCATGCTTTCTTGCTTGTTGTCCCCGTAAAGCCGCCGGTGGCGCACGATTTCCCTGTGACATTCATCCAGTGGTATGACTTCGTGAGCTGTTATTTTTATCAGCACCCGGCTGTTGGCGTATTTTGGAGCAGTCGAGTATATATGCTTTCCACCGTTCAAGCTGAATTTGGCGTAGGCGTTGGTTTTGACTGTTACGTAATCAGCTACTTCGTAAGAGACGTTAGGCAGCTTAAGCAGAGCTTTGCGGTCTTCATTGAAAAGTTCGGCATGTGTCCCATCCTTCCGGTAGTGTTCGCGGTGCATGTCCTGGTCGCACAAGTGTAAAAGTTCGCGGTTGAAATCTTCCCACCTTTCCAACCTGGGGATCGGGACCAGCAAGTTGCGCCGGTGGTATCCGACTTTGTTTTCCACATTACCCTTTTCATGGCCACAAGCAGGGTTGCAGAATACTGCTTCAAAACCATAGTGCTGCTTCAACCTCAGGAAGGCGTCAGTGAGTTTGCGCTCTCCATTCTTCAAAAGTTTCACAATAGTGCTTGCGTTATCAAACCATAGCTTATGGGGCACACCTCCAATATGTTCAAATATGTCCTTTAACCCCTGAAACAGGCATTCCTGGTTTTCTCTTGCGAAAAGCTGGGTATATCCTGCGTTACTGTAGGGAAACGAAAGATTAAGATAAAACCCGTGATGCAGAGTTCCGTTTTCGTAAAAGTCGGCTTCGCCGAAGTCCACCTGTGCTTCACCGGGAATGTGTTCCAGCGGCAGGCGGCAAGAGTTGTCCTGATATATTTCTTTTTTTCTCATGGCCACGTAGCCTGCTACGGTGCGGTAAGAACAGTTCAACTGGTCCTTGTATTTTTCACATAGCCTGTCGTAAATCCTTTTGGCTGTATGCCTTTTCTTCTACAAGCCATTGGTCTATATCTGCCTTGAAAGGGTTGAGTTTTGGGAAGGTATGTTTCACTTCTTCAACATTAACCTTAGCGTTCCAATCCTCCTGATAGATATATTTGCGTATTGTTTCTCGGTCTTCTTGGAACTCCCGGGCTATCTCGCTGATATTTTGCCCTTTCATAAAGAACGCTTTTCTGATATCATCAATTTGGGTCATTGTGAGCATCCTCCGTTCCTCCCTTGCAGTTAAGTTGTCCCTCACTACAAGGGTAAAGGTTTTTGGAGTGCCTGCAATGACCTTTGCAAATTTGGGGATTTTTGAGTTGCAAAAGTGGGGATTTTATTTTACAACTCTGCCCTTTTTAATTATGCAATAAACACTCTATGCTTTTCAGACCTCTCTTGAAAGAGAATAACTCAAATCGTTTCCTCCTCTCACTGTTCATTCCCCATCTCTCTCGTTTCAATTTCACTTTGTTTCTCTCGAGATATTTCTCTCTTTGATACTTTCCTTTAGTAACTTGTTGAATCAAAACGATGCCCCAATCTTGACATTTTAAAGCTCTCCTGGTAGAGTAAACATAAAACGTCTAACGTCTTATGTTTAGACAAAGGAGGGAGTAGTATGCTCAAGAAATTCCTGGTTCCTCTTCTCCTCTCGTTCTCCATTGTTCTCTTCAGCGGGATGAGCTGGGCGCAGTCGGCAGCAGAAATTGCTATCGAAGAGGCGAAGAAATTTGCTGGGCAAACGTTGAGTGTTACCTGGGAATCGGGGTTGCAGGCTCAGGGCATCCGGGCCATTCTCCCCGAATGGGAGGAAAAAACGGGGGTAAAGATTAATCTCGTAGAGCTCTCTTTCTGGGATCTCCATGACAAGGTGATCATGGAACACCTTGCTGGGACGGGAGCATACGATGCGCTGGCCATTTCTTACGCCTTCATGGGAAATTTGGTCAATGCTGGTGTGGTAGAACCCATCGATGCGTGGGTAGAAAAATACATGCCTGCCAAGGATTTGGAAGACATTCACCCAGCTTTCAAACAAGCTTTCCAATACTACGGAGGGAAAATGTATGCACTCACCGCAGATGGAGATGTATTCATCCTCTACCACCGGAAAGACCTCTTTGAAGATGAGAACAATCGTAACGAGTTCCTAGCAAAATACGGCTATGAATTAGCACCACCCAAAAACTGGAAAGAATTCTACGAAATCGCTAAGTTTTTCACCGATAAGTATGCGCCGGAACTCTATGGCGCCGCCATCCAAAGAGGAATGCAATCGTATAGCTGGTTCACGGGGCAATTCGTTGGTCATGGAGGACAATTCTTTGATCCTGAAACGATGGAACCCCTCATCAACAAAGAAATTGGGGTACAAGTTCTCCAGGAAATGATCGAGCAAAATGACCTCATGCCACCTGGAATCATTAAATGGGGTTTCATGGAAGTTTTGGCAGCATGGCTTGACGGAAAAGTAGCGATGATTATCACCTGGCCACCCATAGGCCGTTGGTCAGAGGGATATGGTACTCGCACCAAACAGCTTGCTTGGGTCCCTCCCAGTCAAGTCGTGGGCAAAGTAGGGTATGCCGTTATGCCCAACGGTCGCTCGACTTTGGCGGCAGGCTTTTCGGTGGGAGTAGCTTCTCAAAGTAAGAAGAAAGAATTAGCTTATTTCTTCGCTCAATGGCTCACCAGCCCCGAGGTTAGCCTCGAGCTCACCATGCTCCCCTTCACTTTGGTGGACCCCTTCCGTATGAGTCACTACCAATCACCAATGTACCGCAATGCCTGGGATAACGCCGGAGAATACCTCGATACCCTCTATGAAGCAGCAAAGGGTGGTGTTTTAGAACTAAACTTACCCGGTGCGAGAGAATATTTCGCCGCTTTAGAACAAGCCATTACCGCTGCCTTCGCCGGTGAAGATCCACAAGAAGCACTGAACCGAGCCGCCCAAGAATGGGAGGCAATCACAGAGCGTATCGGGAGAGAAACCCAAAAGAAAGCCTACCAAAATTATCTGGAGCTGCAAAAAATATTTGGGAAGGAAAATAAATAAACGGCGGGTGGTTACCCCACCCGCCGAGGAGGAGACAAATTCCTATGTGGGGATTGACTACCTTTACCTATCCTTGGGCTTTTGGTCTACCTGGATACCCTACCAAAGATTCACTCACCCTTGAAGACCTCCTTGAGCGTGCCGCCCGTTTTGGTGCACAAGTTGTGCAAATCGCACATAATACCCCTCTCCATCTCCTCGAGGAACGAACGATCAAACGTCTCCGAGAACTTGCCCGAGAAAAGGAGCTCGTCCTTGAGATAGGTACTCTTGGAACACGCAGGGATCACCTGGAAATGTACCTTGCCATCGCAGAGATGCTCGATGCTCGCCTCTTACGGACGATCCTCGACGAACCTCATTACTCTCCTTCCTTAGAAGAGGCAAAGAGAGAGATCAGATCAGTCCTCCCTCTCTTTGCGGAGAAAAATATTTATCTCGTATTAGAAAACTATGAGAGAAAAAAGAAAGAAGATTTGCACCATCTCTTCACCGAGATAGACCACCCTTACTTCCGATTCTGCTTCGACACCGCCAATTCCTTGGGTGCATTCGAAGACCCCCATGAAGTTCTCAAACTCCTAGCACCCTATACGATCAATGTCCATCTCAAAGATGTGGTAGCCTTCCGACCACCATACCAATTGGGCTTTGTTATCGAGGGAAGACCCTTAGGACAGGGAAGCTTGGGAGTACAGTGGGTTTTCGATACCCTTTGCGGGCAAAAAGAGGTCACCTATCTCATCGAGCTCCTCACTCCCTGGCAAGGTTCAATGGAAAAGAGCATTACCACCGAAGCTGAGTGGGCACAAGAAAGTGTCCGCTTTCTCAAGGAGGTTATGAGCCATGAAAAAGGAAAATGACATTGTGATAACTGTCCTTGGTGCAGCAGGCAAAATGGGGAGGAGAATTACTGAAAAATTATATCAGAGAAACTATCAGTTACTCTTGTGTGAAAAAGGAGCAGGCCTTGAAAGTCTCCGCCAGAGAGGATTCATCCCCACCTCTCAAGAGGAGGCCGTTCCGGCAAGTGACGTCATCATCATGGCGATTCCCGACCGCATCCTTGAACCCACCTCTTTCCAAGTCGTTCCCCTTATGAAGCCCGGAAGCATTTTGATCTATCTCGATGCTACCGTACCTTACTTTGGAAAAGTCGCCTTCCGTGAAGACTGCACTTTTGTTGCTACCCATCCTTGTCACCCTCCTCTCTTTGGCGACGAAGAAACACAAGAGGCACGCCAAGATTTCTTCGGCGGTATCGCCAAACAGGACATCGTCATTGCTCTGATCGGCGGTCAAGAAGAAAAATTGAAGTTAGCCCAACAGATCTGTGAAGAGTTCTTTGCTCCGGTGAATAGAACGTACCGCATCACCTTAGAGCACATGGCGCTCCTTGAGCCGGGCATGGCGGAGGTTATTGCCGTACCAGTTACCTTTCTCCTCAAAGAAGCCTTAGAAGAGGTAGTAAAAAAGGGTGTACCACGTGAAGCGGCTTTAGCTTTTCTCTTAGGCCATGTACGTATCGACTTGGCTATACTCCTTGGTGGTGCGGATATTCAATTCTCAGATGCTTGTCAAGTTGCCTTAAAACGAGGGTATGAACTCCTTGTGAAACCAGATTGGCGTAAAGCTCTGGAGAGAGACGTCTTACAAGCCATAGCTCGGGAAATGATCGAAAAGAGTTGACGAGGAGAGACATGGGTACTCGCAAGAAATTTCGTTTCACCGCGTGGGCACTGGTCATTCCTTCCTTTCTCCTCATCTTAGTCATCGTTATTTTTCCTCTCCTCTACTCATTGCGCTTGAGCTTCATTCATTGGGATGCCTTGGTTCCCGGACAACGCTTTGTGGGTTTGGGAAATTTCCTTCGCGCATTTCAAGATCAACGTTTCCTTTTCTCGTTTCTCCATACCGGCATTTTCCTCCTTGTTGCGGTGAGCATTGAATTCGCCTTAGGACTCGTTATCGCTTTAGCACTCCTTGAAGAGTTCCGGACGAAAAAACTCGTTACCGCCCTCTTCATCCTTCCCGTTACCGTCATTCCCACAGTAGTGGGGTTCATGTGGAAGCTCATTTTCGATGCGCAATACGGACCACTGAATCACGTACTCAGCATCCTCTTACGCAGGAACATACAGTATACTTGGCTTGCCCAAACGACCACCGCTTACCTGAGTCTGATTGTCACTGACGTGTGGCAGTGGACTCCATTCATGATCCTCGTACTCTTGGCGGGTCTTGTCTCCCTCCCCCACGAAGTATTAGAAGCAGCAGAAATTGATGGTGCTTCGGAATGGCAGAAAATACGTTTTATCACTTTCCCCATGCTTCTCCCTGTCTCTGCAGTAGCGGTGATTTTGCGTAGTTTAGAAGTACTCAAGCTCTTCGACATCATTTTTGCCATGACTCAGGGTGGACCAGGAACATCTACTGAAACACTGAGTTACTACATCTACCGCAGCGGCTTTGAATATTTTCGCATGGGGTATACTGCCTCTCTCTCTTACATCGTGCTCTTCATCGTATCCTTCCTCGTGATGTTTCTTTTCAATCGTTTAGAAAAAGCTGCTCTTTGAGGAGGAAGATATGAAAGGAAAGATTCGCTACTTTATCATCATTGTTTTCCTCTTCTTTTTCCTCTTTCCTATTGTGTGGATCGTTCTTACCTCTTTCAAAAGCCCAGGGGAATTTCTCTCCCATCCTCCTAAGTGGATTCCTCGTGAACCTCGTTTGACCCATTATTTTGCTGTAGCGAGACTGGGAGGGTACCACGCTTTGAAAAACACGCTCATCGTTTCTTCCCTGACTACGGTTATTGCTGTTTTGCTCGGTACCCCTTGCGCTTATAGTTTAGCTCGTTTCAATACTGGTGGCAGGAACCTTGCCTTCTGGTTCCTATCTCACCGTATGCTTCCCCCCATTACCGTCGCTTTCCCGATGTTTCTCCTCTTCCGGGCCTTAGGATGGATCGATACCTATCAGGTACTCATCACCGTGCACCTTACCTTTACCCTCCCTTACGTGATTTGGATGATGCGAGGCTTTTTCAGAGACATTCCCCTCGACATTGAGGAAAGTGCACAAATAGATGGATGCACTCCCTGGCAAACCTTTATCCATATCACCCTCCCTCTTGCTGCACCGGGTTTAGTTGCTACCGCCATTTTCTGCTTCATCTTCAGTTGGTGCGAACTCCTCTTTGGTTTAGTCCTCTCCCGCACTGAGGTGGTACCGTTGTCAGTACAACTCCCTCGTTACTTCGGACAGCAAATGACCTTCTGGGGTGAAATCGGAGCACTCTCAACCCTTTCTATGCTTCCTATTTTCGCTTTAACCCTCTTCGCTCAAAAATTTTTGGTACGCGGATTGACTCTCGGTGCGATAAAATAGAGAAAAAACTGAGGGAGGAATTATTCTCTACCATGGTCGAGACTGAAAGAGAACCAGTTTTTCTTCCGCGTGATCGAGCAAGTGCCACCGAATTCGTTATTCAATACATTAAAAAACTTTTCACCGAGAAAAAACTACGTCCCGGAGATCGCCTACCGAGCGAGTACGAACTCTCCGAAATGACCGGAGTGAGTCGCGGTTCGGTACGTGAGGCGATGAAAACTCTCAAAGCTTTTGGAGTAGTAGAAATAAAACAAGGAGATGGGACATACATAACGAGACCCTCAACGCAATCATGGTCAGATCCCCTCTTTTTCGAATTGATCCTCACCGAAGCTACGATAAAGGAGTTTATCGAACTCCGGGAAACGATCGAAAACGGAGTCTTACAGCTGGTTATGGCGAATGCTACTCCCCAAGACCTACAACGATTATTCGCCGTTCATCAAAAGATGAGCGAGGTGGTAGAACAGCAAACCAGCCCTCCCCAAGAATTAGCCCAATTAGACCTCACTTTCCACCTGACCTTAGGACAAATAACTCATAACATCCTCTTAGAAAAAATTTACCGTTTCATCCTCGACTTCTTCGCTCCCACCATCGAAAAAACCTACCATCGAGAAAAATCGGGAACCAACGCTCTGCGTCTTCACCAGGGAATCATCGATGCTCTGCTCTCGAAAAACCCTGAAAAAGTTCGCATCGCCCTCAAAGAATCGATTAGCGAATGGTATCGACTCTTCAAGGAGGATGAATTGTGAACCCGGAACTTGCCTATTTAGGTACCAGTGGCTCGACCAAAACGGTACAACCCGTACACTTTGGAAAGTTCGAAACGTTCCTTCGCGAAGGAGAACTCCTTTACTTCCAGCATCAAGGAGTTGAACTCATTCGTCGCATATACGTGGCGGTTCGTGATCAGAATTGGGGTACCGTTCCCAACCAGGTAGAACATATACACCTACACACCCAACCACACAGTTTCTCCACTACTTTTCAGGTGAGAAACCAAGCCGACGAAATTGACTTTCAATGGCAGGGAAGCATTTCTGGCGAGAGCACCGAGCCTCATCGTGGGAAACTCATTTTCACTATGGAAGGAGAAGCACTTAGCGATTTTTACAAAAATAGAATCGGCATTTGTGTCCTCTTGCCAGCACACCTGGCGGGGACAAGGGTACGGTGTACGAAACACCCCCAGTTTGGGGGGTACATCGAAAAAGGGAGGTTACCCGAAAGGATCAGCCCCCATCAGCCATTTCTCGATTTCTCCTCCTTAGAGATCGATGTTGCGCCTTCAACCACCCTTTCTCTCACTTTCGAGGGAGACATCTTTGAAATGGAAGATCAACGTAACTGGAGCGATGCGTCCTTCAAGATCTACTCTACTCCTCTGCGGTATCCTTTCCCTGTTCTCCTCCGTCGAGGAGAGAAGGTAAAACAAAAGGTCACCCTCACTTTCGAAACCAAAGCCATACCCTCTTCTACGGTCATTCACCCACCCCAGCAATCCCCTCGTATTTTTGTCAGTCTTACTCCCCAGAAAACGCTTCCTGCTCTTGGCTTCAATTACAACGAAGGAATCGATCGTTTCCATGAACGAGCGCAAAGAGTACTTTCACGCCTCAAGCCCTCACACCTCCGCATCGATCTCGACGCACGTTTCTCTCGCCGAACCAATGAGGAAAAGGTTCGCCAGGCCCTTGATACAGTTGGAAAAATAGGTAT
>Ga0116210_1000171_pt1 | contig 69457 bp, 43 predicted proteins | sample TshhotsprinmetaG_FD_94483 | JGI IMG/M metagenome (GOLD analysis project Ga0116210, IMG submission 94483) | Hot spring microbial communities from South Africa to study Microbial Dark Matter (Phase II) - Tshipise hot spring metaG | ecosystem: Environmental > Aquatic > Thermal springs > Hot... | reverse complement strand
CCGAGCGGCTTTTCAGCGGATGCATCCCCGGACCAAAGCGGAGCTTGTCGAGCGATCCACCGGAAAAATAAGCTTTCTTCGCTTCCAATATATTGGAGGAAGAAGGTATCGCCCGAAAAATTGCGCCTTAATGGATGGTCTGTCTCCTGAGCAATTCTCCCGGCCTTTTGACTCATCTGCCAGAGTGTGGGTATCTCTTCTTGCATCGGGATCATCAGCCATTGTCCGCGGCGTAAAATCTCGCGAACATGCGCGTAAACATCGGAAAACGGATTGCATGCTCCGATCGCAAGGACCACAATCAATAGGAACCGCAATCGCCAGCTTGTAGTGGGACTCCACACTGCCCGGGCAGTCCAAGCGGCGATCAAGAAAATCGCCGGTATCGAAGCCCGCATCACAAGGTCGTTGCAACCGCCGTACCGGAAAAAAGGTAGTAGGGCGAGCCAACCAACGCTAACGAAGAATAATGGTCTTTCCGCTGAATGGTGCAGGGATTTGCTTTTCCAAATGAGGTAGGCAAGCACACCGATCTCGAGCACAAAGAATAGAGCGAGGCGGAATAAAAAACTCGTGAGAGGCCAGCCCACTTGGCCGATCCCGAAGCCTGACTGCGGATCACTTTCAAATGGCAAGGCCCCCCACCGCGATAGGTAGTAGGTGCCTATAATCCCTGCGACGGCAATACCCGCGATATTCGGTACCGATATGAAAGAGCGAAGCCAGTCGCGAACGTCATCCTGCCGGGAACCGGAACTAAGCCAAATCCATCCGACGATCGGGGTAAGCCCGACTGTCACAAATGGTGACCAGAGGCTACTCAATCCCCACCACAGGAGGGATGTTCTCTTGGCCTCTGCCGGGACTTGCCGGACGCTTTCCACAAGTAGCGCGGTGGTGATCCATCCCGAAAGTCCCTGATGCGGGACAAAGAAAAAAAGCTCCACATTTGAGGGGTAATTCCGCATCAATTCAAGATCCCACCAGCGTATTTGCCAATTCCACCACTTAAGACTACTCCAGTCGAATTGACCCGACACAAGAATCGTCCACAAACCTGGCGGATCCTGAAGCGAGTGGCCTACCTTTAACAGAAGGGCCCCGAGTAGGTCGAGTCCGGAAAAGACGGCAAATAGCAAGAGCACGGGCCAACGAAAGGCCGCGGCAATTTGGCAAAACCATAGGCAAGCGAGTACTAACCCTGTCAAGCTCCAGAGTTGAAGAGCGTGGTTTGCCGCGGTCCATCCGGCGAGTTTACCGACCACGGCAGCGGGCAGATAGTATGCCAAATAGTACACTAATGGAAAGTCGCCGCGGTCGCTGGTCAATTTCGCCGGCCAAGATGACTCGACAAGAGTCAGAAAAACAGCATTATGTTTCGGATGATCTGAGTCTTGCGGGCCGTAACCGCCGGCCCCCCAAAGGGATCCAATCGCCCCGATTACGAGCGCGAATACGATCGCGTCGAGGATGATGGGGCGTGCCGAGCCACTGCTAAATGTTGCCAAATTCACCTGCGCCTGATTCCGGCGACCAAGTCGCAAACAACCGGCGAAAGTGCCGCCAAGTAGCACCAGAATCGCAAGAACGGCCCACCTAGCCTGTAGCCAGAATGCAAAGTAGATAAAATAAGGAGTCGTTAGATAAACCGCCGAGGCTATCACCAGATAAAAAAAGCCTCGGTTAGATAGCGCGGCGAACCGGATTTGCGGCTCTGGCTCCATATCAGCTCGGCCTGTGATCGCAGTGCGATAGGAGGGTTAGTCCCGGCTACTACTGATCCTTGAAAACTAATTTTACCGAGATTACCATGGCCATAATTACCATCTTGGCTTGCGCTTTTGGGTCAGCAAAAACCTAAAGAAACTCTGCTAAATCTAAAGGATACAGTTTTTTACGATTCGGTCCCGGCGATCTGTCATTATCATTATTATGAAGAATAGCTCTGGGGTTTATTGAGCTGCAAATATCCGAAAAAATTGCGGGATTGGGAAGGGAATATCCATTGAAGCCGTCGCGAAAAATAAAAGGAGCTTGGATCATGGCGAGGCTCGGCTGGCTTATCGTTTCTATGGTGGTCCTGGTAGGTCCGGCGTTCGGGCAGGACCCGGTTTCGATGCGCAGCTTCGGGATGGGGGTTCACCACTATTTTAGCGGCGATTATCGGACTGCTTTCGACCTTTTCAACACAGCGATCGATTTGGGAACTATTGATCCGCGATGCTACTTTTTCCGGGGGCTGTGCAACAAAAAATTGGGAAGGCCGTTCGAAGCGGAAGAGGATTTTAAGAAGGGAGCTGAACTCGAGGTAGCCGATGGTTCGCTTCTTTTTAACGTGAGCCGAGCGCTTGAGCGAATTCAAGGCCCCCCGCGGCTTCTGATTGAACGTCATCGTCTGCAAGCGCGCACCCAGAAGGCCAAAGTTGATGCGAAGATAGCCGAAGAAAGATATGGGGCCGCCCGGGCAGCACAACAACGCCTGCTTGAGCAGCAAGCGATTCCCCCCACACCTCCCGCAGGCATGCTGCCGCAGCCTTCGCCCGGCGCGGCGGCCGGTGCCCCCGGCGGACCTTCTGGGCAGCCGCCGATGCTGCCCGGCTTTGGAGCGACCCCAACAACCGGCCGCGGACCTGAGCCATTACCTCCGCCCTCTCCTCCTCCCGGCGGCGCTCAGCCCGCTGAATCTCCCCTCCGACCTCCCCTAACTCCGGGAGCTACGTTCGATTTGACCCCGCAGCCATGGGCGCAAGAAACGGTGGTGATGCCACCGGAATCTCAAGCGGAGGAGGAAGCGGAAGATGAATCCACGGAGATGGAATTGCCGGAACCTCCGAGTCTAGAAGAGCCCGCGGGGCCAGCCGAACCTGCTCCCGCAGCCGGAGGAGCGGCTACTTCAGGTGGTCAGCAAAGGGGCGGAGTTTTGCAATCCATTGGCCGGGCAATCCTCGGTGCTTTAACCGGCGAAGAAGACGAGTCGTCCGAAGACTAGCAATCCAACCGCTGTGCTATCGCCTTCAGCCTTTTAGCCATCTAGCTCCACGGCCTCTTCCCAATGGGCATAAAGCGTCTGGAGGGCATTTTTTTGTTCCTCCAATTCGGCCTTCACCTGCCGGACTCGTTCGCCGTCTCGTAGCACAGCAGGATCGGTGAGCATTTGAAGAAGTTGCTCGCTTCTGGTTTCTCGTTCCAGAATTTCGCGCTCCAAATCCTCGAGTTTACGATACGGGAATTTTCGCCGCCGGCGGGTCGGTTTAATAACTCTGCGTTTCTCAGAAGCAGTCGCGTCTTCATTTTCCGGAGGAAGTCCTTCGGAAAAACGCGGCTTCGCGTTGCCCCCCGGAGCGAGAACTGCCTCGCTCGCTCCCGCATCTTTAATCAGCCCGCGAACTAGGTATTGATACGTGCTATAGTTGCCGGGAATAACCCGGGCGCGACCGTGCAGTCCCAGCACGATCAAATGATCGACCACTTGATCGATGAAGTGCCGGTCATGGCTGACGAAGATCACCGTCGCCGAGCAGCTCTTTAAAGCCTCCTGTAAGGCTTCGCGAGCCCAAAGATCTAGATGGTTCGTCGGCTCATCCAACACGAGCAGATTGGCCCCGGCCGCAGCCAACTTGGCCAAAGCTACGCGGCACCGCTGGCCCCCACTTAGCGTACTGACCATTTGAAGGGCCGCGTCACCACAGACGCCAAATTTAGCGAGGAGGTCTCGCCGTGCCGGCTCTTCCATGAAAGGCCCAGCGTCCAACACGGCATCCACCGCCCGTTCATTCCCGGAAAGGGTCAAGAGGTGCTGATCGAAATAAGCCGGCTTGACTCCATGGCCAAGGATGACCCGACCAGAATCGGGTTCAAGCAGTCCCAACAAACATTTAAGAAGCGTCGTTTTCCCCGAACCATTCGGACCCAATATGGCCCAACGCTGCCCCCGAAGGATATCGAACGTTAAGTCCGCAAAAAGGTTCTCTTGAAAACTTTTGGTAAGCCCCTCCACCCGCAAAACAACCTGTCCGCACGGGGGGGCATCCGGGAAACTCATCGGCGGGCCGGTGATCTCTCGCGGTGGCTCCAACCGCTGCATTCTTTCCAGCTTTTTTCTGCGATCTTCCGCCTGAGCGTGTTTTTGCCCGTAAAAGTTTCGCCGGATAAACTCTTCCGCCTTCGCAATTTCACGCTGCTGTTTTTCGTAGGCACGACGCTCAACAAGAATTCGCTCGGCCTTTTGCCGCCGGTATGCGGAAAAATTACCTCGATAACTTTCCAGTCTTCCCGCGTAGAGCTCCCAAGTGCGTGTCGTGACTTTGTCTAAGAAATAGCGGTCGTGACTGACCACAATGACGGTCATCGCACTTGAGCACAGGAACTCCTCCAGCCACGTGGTCGCTTCCAAATCAAGATGATTCGACGGTTCGTCCAAAAGAAGTAATTCTGGGTTAAACAGAAGCAACCTGGCCAGAGCAAGCCGGTTCTGCTCACCGCCGCTCAGAGATCGCACCGCTTGGCCAAAGACCGAGGGGCGGAATCCAAGCCCTTCCAAGACTTGTTCCACGCGGTAGTGAAAGTCGTAGCCATTCAAATGATGGAGTTGGTCCTGAAGGCGTTCGTATCGGCCCGCCAGTCGCGCCTGCTCGTTCGGATCAGTACAAGCACCCAGAGCCTCCGCCACGCGAACGGCCTCCTGCTGAAGCTCGATCACGTGTGCCAGTCCCGATTCGGCCTCCTCCCAAACGGTCCGATCGGAGTTTACACCGGATTCTTGTTCCAACATCCCTACGGAGAGTCCGGCCGCCCTCTCAATTTCGCCAGAATCCGGCAATTCTTTGCCGCTCAGAATGCGCAGTAATGTCGTTTTGCCACATCCGTTGGGCCCCACCAGTCCAATTCGTTCTCCTCGGTAAACCTCGAAGGACAAATCGTTGAGGACCGGGTCAACCCCAAAGTGTTTTCGAATGGATACGCCGCGGAGTAACAACATACGGAAAATTATGACAAACCGTCGACTTTATGTCCTGCCAGTTCTTGAACGCTTGCTAAAATGGCCTCCGTCTTGAGGAACGGAAACTGGGGATAATATTTCTGAAATATCTACAATCCGACAACATAATGAGAGTTTATTAAAGTCAGTCGGCTTGTACGGTAGTAGGAATGATTAGCAAGTTGCTTTCACATCGGGAAAAATGTTTGCTGATTCACCCGAGACAATTCAGAAATTGGGACTAGTTTAATACTACACCCCAATCCGCGACCGGAAGGTCTTGTAATAAATCGTTATTTTAAAAGCCTTTCCGTCGAACGGGAGATCAAAGTAACATCGACACTAATTAAAAGGATCATGTTCGTAAAGATACGTGATTTAGTTCGTGCTCAATGGGATCTTTTTCCGTCGACACTTGTTTTTCGAATGCGTTGCGATGCCGGTATTCGAAGGCAATCCCTTGAAGTCCTCTCCTTGTCCGGCAATGCTAAAATGGCGGGGGTCAGTCGGTAAGTTCTGGCTTTTCCTACGGGCTACGGCAATGAAGACCGAATGGTTCGTCAACGACGGAAAAAAAATCGTCGGACCGGTTTCCGTTCAGGAACTTCGCAGCTGGGCCGCTCAAGGACGATTGAAGCCTTTCCATCGGATTAGACGGCAGGATTCAGATCGGTGGGTTTTAGCTTCTCAAGTATTGGGGCTTTTTACCCAGGGCTCGGGCGAACGGGAGATTCATGCACACCCCACTGGTACTCTAGCTTCCTCTGAAGGAAGTTCTGCCGGCTATCACCCGGGCTCCGTAAAAATTCCATCCGCGGGAGAATCCTCGGCTTCTCATCAGGACCAGGGCTCGGAGATACCTGCTCCACCTGTGGCCTCAATCAAGACCGCCACGCTATCCTCTCAAAAAAAACCGGACGTTGGCTTGGCCGAGCAAGCGAAAAAATCGAAGCTCAGTCGACAGCTTTGGCTCTCAAAGGTTCTCCTCGTGGCATTGGGGGCGGTCTTAATCCTTGGAGTTTTGGCGGTGGTTTCCGTTCGGTGGTGGCGGAGCCAGCTTGCATCGGCAAAAGGGGCGCATGCACCGCGGGGGTCCCAATCCTCTATTTTGCATGAGGCAGTGGAGCGAACGGCGCGAAGCTCGGCTCGCTCCGCAGGCCCCCTCGAGGTCGATGGCCTGGAGGGCTTGTTGGCGGAGCTTGACGAGGAGGGGAAGGCCGCGTCGGCTGCATCGGTAACCGAGGAGGAATCAAAGGAAAAAAACGCGGAGGCGAGGCCCGCCACTGCAGCAACCGCCGGCGACAAGATTTCCGGGAAGGTCGGAGCTTCGCATTGGCATAATGCTGCGTCGGGGCCACTGGAGTGGGGTGGCGTCTCCGTGCAACTTGTCGAGGTGGCCTTGGAACAACCTCGGTTGCTCACGCAATCCGGCCGGCGCGCCCGCCCCACCACACAGTTTCTGATTGTCCGGCTGGAACTTCGTCCGATGGGAGACTTGTCACATGTTAGTTATAAAAGTTGGTCTGACCCGTATGTGGTCTCCGAAGGACTGAAACTTGAGGATGCACAGGGAAGATTGTTTTCGCCGAAGAGATTCCCGAATCTTCTGGTGGAGGGTCAAATACGGGAGGCCAGCCTGGAAAGCGGCGGATCGGTGCAAGATGTCTTGGTTTTTGAGCCCCCAAGCTCGGTGCCGACTACTTTACGATTGGTTTTGCCCGCCAGCGCGTTGGGACGGGAGGGAAGTTTCCGCTTCATTATTCCCCCGACCATGCTGGTACGCAAGCCGATGGTTGAAGGGCCGAAACATCGTGTGAGGGAAGTTGGCGGGGAGTCGTTGCCCGAGGATAGACAGACGGCGACAGGCGACGCCTCCACTGTGCCGCGATCTTCCGGGTTGCGGGAACCGGCCGACCGCCGCCACCGGTCTGCCGAAGAGATCGAGATGGATGATGGGGGCCCAATCCCGATCCCGGGGCTTGAGCCGAATCATGGGACGGAATCGCCGTCCGACTCAGCCGATACCTCATCTGTGCCTGCCTCGCCGGAAAAATAGGTGGAAAATCCAACGAATGGGATGGCCAAAGGAATTAAATTCCGAGCCAATCGTAATCTGCCTTGCTTTCATGCTTTACTTCTAGGGGAGTCCGCGTGAATCTTCCTCAACCATCAAGCCCTACCATATTGGATGAGAACAAAGTTCCGCCGGCCGATAGCCACGGTTGGCGTTCCGTACGCGCTCTTTTAGTCGGAATCGTCCTGGCGATCGCGGTGGGGGTGACCTTTGGGGAAACCATGTGGAAAGCCTCCGGGTCGGCAGAGCGTCGCTTAAAAAAATTAGAGGATCAGCGCGAAAAGCTCGCTTCTCTCCTGGAGAGGGACCCGCCAAACCCGGATGCTGGGTCGGGAAAGGAACTTCAAAGTCAATTGAAGCAGTTAGACCACGCCATTATGTCGCTGCGTCAAGAGCTGGCGGACGCGACCGCAAGCTCTGCGATCCTTGCGAAAATCGGCGCCGCAATCCTGCGGCTTGTTGGGGAATTGTACCTCCGGCTTCTGATGCTGATTGTGCTTCCCTTAGTGGCTACCAGCATAATCTGCGGATTAAGGAGCTTAGGAACGATTAGGAAGTTGGGAAACCTAGGAATATGGACATTGGTATACTATACCACCACTACAGGCGTGGCGGTGGGCATTGGGCTTTTTCTCACCCAAACGCTGGTCCCTGGTCGTGCGGCTGGTGATCTCATGGCATGGAGCATGCCCGCCGTTCACCCGGATGCTTCTTCACGTTCGCTCCTTCAAACAATGTTGGAAGCAATCCGGGGCATACCCGGCAATAGTGGCGGAGGTTTGGTGCCCGCTAATATCGTGGCGGCGGCTGCCGATACTAATGTGCTGGGGGTGATTTTCTTTTCCATTCTGATCGGACTGGGCGCCACGGCCGCCGGCTCCGCCGCCGAACCGTTGATACGCGTGGTCGAAGCGGCGAATGAGGTGTTAATGAGAGTAGTTCGAGGGCTGGTAGCGCTGGCACCCGTGGGGGTGTTCGGGTTGATCGCCTCTCAATTAGTGGAAAACGGTGGTCACCGTGCTGTGACGGGGGAACTGATGAAACTCGGTTGGTTCGCGGGAACTGTCGTCGGTGGGCTAACGATTCACTTCGTTCTGCTCAGTTTGATCGGGTGGATATTCGGGGCTAGCCCTCCCGGAAAGACCCTCCCCACTTTTGCTCCCGCGTTGGTGACCGCCTTTGGAACGAGTAGTTCCTCCGTGACTTTGCCGGTAACGCTGGAGTGTGCAGCACGCCACAGGATCTCGCGCGATACGGCGGGTTTTGTCCTCCCGTTGGGAGCCACCATAAACATGGACGGCACGGCACTTTATGAGGCAGCAGCTGCGCTTTTTATAGCGCAAGCAGCAGGAGTCCCGCTCGGTGGGGTAGAACTGGTGATTGTTTTTGTGTTGGCTACTTTAGCTGCGGTGGGAGCGCCGGGAATTCCGAACGCTGGACTCGTTACATTACTTTTGGTTTTGAACGCCGTTAAACTTCCCGCCTCCGGAATCGGTACGTTGCTTGCGATAGATTGGTTTCTCGATCGCTGCCGCACGATGGTCAATGTGTATGGGGATGTGGTGGGGGCAACGGTTATCGACCGTTGGATTGCCCACCCATCCAAGGGGGCAGCATGCGGTTGAAGAAAACGTCTCCGGTGGACAAATCTCCGTGGCAAACTCCAGCCAGCGTGCGACGGTGCAAGAACTCCTCGCGATTGATGCCGGCTAACTCAGGGGACAGAGGATTTGTGTTTCGCCGTGAGTTGTCGCACCATGAGCCTCGCACGATAGCTCACTTCGGCGCTCAAGGATCCGCGGCTTCTCGTCCGGCTTTTGTGCGAATGCTTAATCCTCCGGTTCAGTGTAGAGGGGCTACTCGCGTAAGAACACTTTCTGACGGGAAAGCATAAACAACTTCATAATTTGGGTTCAGCGTGGGGCTACCCGCTTACAAACGGTTCCTGCCCTTGCGGCGACTGCATCGCAACGTTGACGACTCTGGCCGACTGCCGTTTAGCTTTTGATCAATTCTTTCACCGTCATGCCGGAGGGAATCATCGGGAGCACATGCTCCTGGTAAGGGACGGCTACATCGAGGAGGAATGGGCGCGGCGACTCGATCATCTGCTTCAGCGCATCGAGAAGCTCCTCTTTACGATGAACGAACCGGGCTTCCCAGCCGAACCCCCGCGCTATGGTCACGAAATCCGGGTACCAATGCTCCAGGTTTAATCCCTTGCCGCGGCCGATGGCCTCGGGCCGGTCTACCGGTCCTAAGTACGTGTGCGCCCTATTCGACGCGTGGAAACGATCCTCCCATTGGACTACCATTCCCAGATGCTGGTTGTTGAGTAAGAGCACTTTGACGGGGACCTTCTCGCAGTAACAAGTGGCCATCTCCTGAATGTTCATCACCAGGCTACCATCCCCGTCGATATCGATCACCAGCTTGTCCGGATGAGCTATCTTTGCCCCAATGGCGGCGGGAAGTCCGAAGCCCATAGTTCCCAAACCGGAGCTGGAAAGCCACGTGCGCGGGCTCCGGAACTTGTAGAATTGAGCCGTCCACATCTGGTGTTGGCCCACACCGGTTGTGATGATCGTGTCCCGATCCTTCGTCAATTTCCACAGTTGTTCGATAGCATGTTGCGGCAAAATCTCCGGGCGAGTGTTGTCGTACGTCAAAGGATCGCTACGCCGCCAAGCCTCGATTTGCTTGAGCCAATCCGAAAGATCCTCCGGCGGCTCGACGATCTTATTAAGTTCGGCTAGCGCATATTTCACGTCGCTGACAATCGGGATATGGGCCGGCTTAATTTTGTTGATCTCCGAGGCATCAATATCAATATGGACGATTGTGGCGTGCTTGAGAAACTCTGAGACTTTGCCCGTGACGCGGTCGTCAAAGCGCATCCCCAAAGCTAAGAAAAGGTCGCACTCTGCCACCGCATAATTGGCGTAAACGCTTCCGTGCATCCCCAGCATATCCAGGAAAAGTGGGTGATCCCCGGGGAATCCCCCAAGACCCATCGAGGTGCTGGTCACTGGAATTCCTGTACGCTCGACAAGCTCCAGCAATTCGGGCGATGCCCCTGACGCGATGACACCCCCGCCGCAGCAGATCACGGGACGCTTCGAGCGTCGAATAGCCTCCGCCACTCGAATAATTTGTTGAGGATTGGCCCGCGGCATTTCACCCCGATAACCCGGTAAATCCATCGGCTGATCGAAGTCGGGAACAACTTGAGCCAGTTGAACATTTTTCGGCAAGTCAATCAGCACCGGCCCCGGCCGACCTGTGGTCGCTACGTAAAACGCCTCTTTCATGATCCGAGCCAAGCTGTTCGGATCGGTCACCAAATAATGATGTTTGGTGATGCTGCGACAAACTTCCACAATGGGCGTCTCTTGGAAGGCGTCTGTTCCGATCACTGCCGTCCCGACTTGACCCGTGATGGCAATGATCGGCACGCTGTCTAACTTCGCATCGGCAAGGGGTGTTACCAGATTTGTTGCCCCCGGGCCACTGGTCGCGCAGCAAACACCGACTTTTCCGGTGCTCCGGGCGTAACCCTGAGCGGCGAATCCGCCCCCTTGCTCGTGCCGCGGAAGGACCACCCTGATTTTGTCACGATACCGAGTGAGAGCCTGGTGTAACGGCATACTGGCCCCACCCGGATAAGCGAAGACAGTGTCCACGCCGTGACGAATCAGCGATTGCACCACTACTTCGGCTCCACTAATCGTAGCCGGGGGTTGTTTTTGGGGCTCAACAGCTCCGGCGTGGATCCTGGCCATGCTCACTGCCACCTGTCGTCTCTCCGTATCAAGATCTCTATGGTTTGCGACGCTTGCTTTGTTTGATCCCTACTTTTCTGCACTTCCTACCAAATTGTCTATTAAAGCAATCAGTTTAGGTTACTTGGTTCGGCTATTTAGCGGTGTACTAAGCTGCGGAAAAAGCTTTTCGTCAATCATAATTATTACGTTTCGAAGCAAGACGGTACTATCCGTTGCAAGATCTGTACTATCCGTTGCAAGATACCCGCATCGCGGGAAACACCAGAAAACGTATTCGGCGGCAATCCCGAAGACGCGTATTCGGCGGCAATAATATGACTCCGACTCCGTGGTTAACCGTAAAATTAAATGATCGGTAATGAAGTAGTGTATTTTTCTGAGTACAGGCATATTGTCCGCGAAACTGTCGCTCGTGGAAACTTCCACGCCTTTTTGCTCACCAAACGATTTGTCATTTTTGCGGATATGACATATGGTTAGTCATTATTTTCCGCATTTTCCGCGGTTGTCAGTCGCATCAAACAAAGTCCTACCATTCAATGTTTTAGTCTACCGCAGGCTTTAAAAGCTTTTAAGTGCTGTTTTGTCCAATCATTTTAGAGACGATTCTTAGTTTAAACTGCTTTTTTTAAGCTCGATTAGAAAACACATTGTATTTGAAGACTGAGCAGAGTTTTTTCTTTCTTACGCGTGTTATTTAGGCCATTTAGACGTCGCGTTTTCACCTAATCACTCATATCACTCATAACTCCCAAACTCTGCTAGATCGTTATTTGACTAAGACGAATTTTAGCAGCTGAGATTTTGCAATTTTAAAGACTCACCGAGGCGATTACCGGTTCGCATAAGAATTCCCCGGGCAGATATTACTGCCAGGTTTTTAAATTTGGGGATTGAGCATCTGTACTATCTGGAATTGCTGCACGCGAAAGCGGTAGCGGAAGTCTTCCGATATTTCGCCAAGTGTGTTTGAAATACCGCCTAAATATACAGGGTTGAGGTGTAAAAACTGTAAAAAACATTGATCGCGAGAAAAAACTCCGGCGGAAGCAAGTCGTTTCCGCCGGAGCCGGTAGCTAACGCAAGAAAGCTTCTCGATAAATTACCGCCGTTAAAACGCCGGACGGTTTGAGCTCAGCCCTTTAACTCATTTACGCGTCTCAATAAAACTTATTCGCACTTTCCACGCCGAATCCTCTTCCGAGACGGCTCCACTACGCAACCCTGCTCTAAAACCCTCCGTGCCGTCGTCGAGGCCGCCGTCTCCGAATCGAAAAAGGGGGATCCTTCGGCGGCTTCGTCGCCCATTACTGCGTGAGCTCCTTGATCCGGATATTGCGAAATTCAACGCGGTCTCCGTGCCCGGTGAAGCCCACATGCCCTTGAGTTCGCAACAACCCCTTTAATTCCGACCCATGGATACTTTTCGGTCCCTCTTGACTTACGTCTGCATCGACGATCAGCGTACCGTTAAGCGTTATCCGAACTTGGTGCCCTTTTGCCATGATTTCCATGGAATTCCACTCGCCGGGCTGTTTTAAGAATCCGCGTTTCGCAGGCACCGCGCCGTAGATAGATCCGTTATACTGCTCAGGCTTCAGGTTCCCCCATTTTGCCGCATAATCATCGAGGATCTGTATCTCCATGCCAATGTAGGCGGGGGTACCGGGCTCCATCGGCGTTCGAATAAAAACGCCATTATTGCCACCGGGAGGTAGTTTGTACTCCAACCGAAGGATGAAATCCGAGTATTCCTTTTCGGAGAAGAGATTACGGCCTTTTTCTGTGCACACGAGTACACCATTTTCGACCACATACCCGGTGGTATCCCCTTGCCAACCCGCGAGGGATTTGCCGTCAAATAGCGAAACAAATCCCTCGTTAGCCTCTTCTTGGCAGAGCCCGGCAGGTGAGGCTCCCTCTTGTCCGAGCATTCCCACCGGGAGCATTACCGTCGCCAAACCGATTAATACGCCGCACCATGTACTGAGCCTACACATGTCGTTCGCTCCTGCTGCAACAATCGGACATTTACACCAACTGCTTACGTGCTTCAACACCACTTACGCACAAAGCTACGCCGGCCGCGCCCTTTGTCCGGAACCAACCTTTAAAATTCAGCCCACCGACGTAGGCATCGCATATGCCATGCTTCCGAAGCACTCGAAGCCATGGATAAGCAACCGCTAAAGTTAACATACAAGTAACCGCCGAAAATAAAAACTGTAAGTTCAAATCCTCAAAAAACGATGGCGAAAAAGCTCTCCGTGGAGCTTGCACCCGAAAAATGTCGGGGCTAGGCGAGGGTAGCTAATCTCCGAAAAAGCCGCTTTTTCAGGATCCGACGCGCCGAGAGCCCCCCTTCTTGCTGTCGTGGCAAACGATCCACACGGGGAGATGGATCTGCGGGATTTCGCCACAATCGCGACTGCTGCCGCAATCAAGGCTGCGGTCTTCGATTTCGTTTGGTGGGCTAGCCAGCGGCAGAAAGCTTCGCTAAGGCTCTAGCTACTAGCTCCTCCCAAACTTTCCGCTGCTCAATCAAGGCTGCCACAAGGTCTGGAGGACTCGTCCGACATTCAAGCAGAACCCACCCGCGGTAGCGAGCCTCCGCCAAAAGCTCGACAAGTCGCGGGTAGGGGTAATCGCCAAGGTTTAATTCGCGAACATGCACGGTCGCACCCAGCCGATCCTTGACCAAACCGAAGTTGAAATCCAATCCTTGGCCCTGCAAGTCTTCCGAATTTGAATTCCAACAAACTGCCACATTCGGATGCTGGGCAATATCCATGATCTGCTTGATAATCGGTAATGGGGCGCATTGCCCGTGTACTTCTAGGCGGATTTGTTGACCGTAGTCGGCCCCAAAAGCACCGAGTTCGTTCAAGGTGTGCCCGATCTGCTCGATGGTTTTTTCCCGCGGAATATTCGGATAAAAACGGTCCGGTTTAACCTTGACTCCGCTGCCGCCGCAATCGTGAGAAAGAATCACGAAAGCTTTGGTGCGATCGATTGCCCGTTTCAGGGATTCCGGATCCGGGTGGTCAAATCGCTCGTTGCTTCCTAAGCCAACTAGTTCGACCGGGCTATCCATAAAACGACGGCGTACTTCTTGCCGGGCTGCCGTGCCGATTTCCGGTTCCACGCCGTGGGCATGCTCGGTGCGCAACTCCACTCCCATGAGGCCGGCTTTTTCACAGTTAGCGATCAAGGTTGGCAAATCCCAATCCTTACCCCAAAGGTAGGTGCAAAGGCCAAGCCGCATATCAGGACCCGCGGTATCGCCGCAACAACCTCCTGGGGCAGCTCCCAAACCGATATGTCCGCACAGGAACCCGGAAATCGATCCTCCGGCTAAAAAGGCCGTCTTGGCCAAAAATTCCCGCCGCGTTAAGCCGCTTACTCCGCTCATTTTCATGGCTGAGAATTCCTCGATGCGTTAAAAAAACTCGATGCGTTAAAAAAACTCGATGCGTTAAAAAAATGCGCCCTAAATCCAGACTTGTGTTCGCGCCGCAGACCCCTCCATCTCCCAAAACTATAGTTCCCAACACGCAATTCACAAGTGATTCCCGGTACGCAAAAGGGTTTCTCAGTGGCAAATCCTTTATTCCTACGGCTGCTTTAATTCCCCCAACACTCCCTCCTTTAAGTCCTCTAGTACGCTCCGGCGCATTTCCGACCCAATATTTCTGCATTGCAGGCGAGGTCCTCGACAAATCCCCAAAAAGCGGGCCGGATCGCCGTAGCTAGCAAAAGCGAGGTTCTTTGCGGAGGACCTGCCGCCTTTTCTATCTTTCGGGGCCTAGCCACATCCTTTGATCGGGTAGCCACCAAACGATAACCTCATATACCCCAACTTTACCCACGCTCCTTAAGTTCTCCCCGGCAATCGAGTTGGTTCAAGTTATACGCAAGTTATAATCGAAGCGTCGGTGGCAGCCGCTGGACGTTACGGCCTTTTCGGGCGATTCGGTCCGAGCGCGCTGCTAATTGCCCACACAGATCAAATGTTTTCTGCCTCGAATATAAATCCGATTCTCCTGGAATGCAGGGCTTGCCGTGCACCCCTCGCCTAGGGGGTTGCACGCCAAAATCTTCCCTCCTTCCCGTGTGGGCTCGATTACCCAGCAATACCCGAAGGTTTCAAACTTTCCGTCGGGTTGTTCTTCTTCCTTTTCGCCTATCACGTAAACACGGTTTCCCGCCATTCCGGGAGAGGATATGAAAGAAGCCTTCAAATCAAGTTCCCAAAGTTTTTCGCCCGATTTAGCATCGTAACAAGTCAGTATTCCCCAACTGGCCAAGAGAAAGACGAATTCCGACGTAGCCAAGGGGCTACACAAATCCGGCAGATTCTCTTCGGCTTGCCAAAGGATATGCGTGGAGGTTACGTCCCCCTGCCCGTCGCCGCGAATCGCACTCCACACGGAGTATTCATTTCCCGCATAAACCACACCGTCAGCGACCACCGGTGAAGGCCCCACGTCGCCTTCCAGACATTTCGCCCGCCATATCTCCAAGCCTGAGGCGGGATCATACGAAATAACCCAGGGGGCCCCGCAGGTTAAGAGCTGAAAGCGGCCGGCCAATTCGACCACCGCCGGACTTGACCAACTATTGGGGACGGGGCGGGAAACCTCGTAGATCGATTCTCCACTTTCCACATCAAGCGCGATTAGACGCGATTTACCCTCTTTTGCCTGGCTACCCTGGTCAAACTGAATAATCAATCGATCCCCAAAAATCTCCAAGGATGCGGCATAACCGTATGCGCTATCGGGGATACCTAAGTTGCGTACCCAAGACAGCCTGCCGTCAAAATCCATCGCCGCCACATCGCCCGTGGCAAACATGGCAAACACCCGCCGGCCGTCTGTGGTGGGAGTGGGCGAGGCAAAACCCGTCTCGTGAGCGACCTTTTTCGGATCGAAGGGACTTTCCGCCTTCGTCGGGACCTCGGTTTGCCACAACAAACTCCCGTCTTCCGTACTAAAGCAGTAAACGTGGCGGATGGTCTCCGTAGCCCCCGAGAGAAAAATTCGTGCCCCCCACACCACCGGAGAGCTGTTTCCGGGAAGAGGAACCGGTACTTTCCAACGGACCCCTTTGCCGGTCGTCACATCCCACTCGATTGGTGCCGAGTCGAAGGCGGAAATTCCGCTCCCCTCAGGACCGCGAAAGCGGTGCCAGTGGCGTCGGAAAACACTCGGTTCAACAGTAAATTTCACGGGCCGATTTTCCGCGGTGAAACCCGCCGTGCCCCCGGCGGGCTTCGGCGAGGCACCCGAGGGAATTCCCCCTGCACCTTGACTTACCCTTTCTGAAGGCGAGAGAACTCCACCGGCCCCCTCAGCGGTGCCGGAGGTAACCTGAGGGGAAAGCCCCCCCGGCATCCCCCTTTCCTGCTCCGACGATAGCGGTGCTTTTTCCGGAGCCGACTCTATGGCTCCCGAGGGCCGGCTTGCTGTCATACCCTCCGATGAACTTGGAGGCACGCGGCTACCCCCGGGCACATCTCGCGACGCTGCGGCAATGCCGACCGATGCCGAACTATCGTGGAATTGCTTCCAGTCCACAGGGGGCCGATAGGCAAAAGTGATCAAAATCGCTGCGAGGGCCAGCGTAACTCCAAGCCCGGCCACACTTAAAATCGCTACACTCTGCTGGGAGTGCGATTCATTAACAGCACGTGAATTCGGCACGGGCAAAAAAATCCTCCGACGCAACTCGTTTGCGATATTCCACGCCGCAACGGCGATGGCCGCCCCGATTAATGCCAGCCAGGTTCCCATCTGGGCTATTCGTTGAAAGTAAAAGTATTTTTGACGCACTTCCCAGTCCACGCGACGGAATTCCTCCTGGAGTTTCGCGTCGGTGGGTTTGGCCGCCAGCTCCGTCCGTAGTTTCTGCCATCGTGGAGAATTAGCCGGATCGACCGGCCCGGCGAGGTAGTGGCTCACGCCGAGCAAGAAGATCACAAAAATGGTAAATCCGCCGGAAATCCACGCGGTCCGCATTGCCATTCGCCAAAAGGAAACAATCACCGTGGGCTCTGCACCCGGCGGATTGCTCGTGGGAACACTCGCTCCAGCCATTCGGATGATCCTTAACGTTTTTTTTGAGGATCGGAAGTGCTCGCGCCATTAGAAGGGTAACTTGTTATTTTTCGGTCACCGCCGATTTCTGCGGGAATTTGCTCCCCATTCGAAGGGCAGCTTGCTTCTTCGGCACTAAAGGCAACGCCGACAAGCCAAATCCCTCATTTGGAGGGTACGCCTTCAAGCGGCCTGTGATACGGCTTGCAATTTCCCCGATCTAATGTCGGTTTTGCGTCCGAGTTTCGCAAGGGTACGAGGCTCGCTTCAAAGCGGGGTAGCAGGAGGCTAAGACTCGTCTGATGCCGACGCTACGGGTTGGAGGGACTTTTCGCGCGCCTCCGGAAGGTAAGGAGCCAAATCCTCGATTAACCCCAATCGCTTTTGTTCTACGGGACAATACCAGAAGCAACGACCGCAGGAAAAACATCGGGAACGCTCCGGCTCATATTCGTCTCGAGTGCGGTATCTGGAAAGTTGGACGATCTTTAGCCCCACGACCAAGCCGATCCATATTCCCAGCCACATCCCGCCTTGTTGGTATTGCAGCTGCCTCATCGCTGCCTCGGCATAAAGTGCGTCCGGATGCGCCCCTGATTTGCGGAAGGCATCGCTGGCATCGGTCGTTCCCTCGACTTGCCCCCTCTCCTCAAGCCACACGCGGTCCGCAAGCTGGATTCTCGCGTCTGCCCGCGAAAGAATGGGGCCAACCAAGCGGCCCAGCACTCCTCCCATTAAAACCCAGATGGGCACCATGGCTGCGGCCATTAAGAACCGTTGTCGGGCCGTTCGCCGAGCCGACGGTCGCAACGGGGCCGCTGGAGGACTAATCGCATTGTACGGACACACATTCTCGCACAGCCGACATTGAATACAGGCTTCTGGAGGAATCCGCACGTGCCATCGCGCTAGCGGGCTAATGCAGCGAAAAACCGCACCCAAGGGGCAGAGAAAACGACAATACGGCCGCGTAATAAAGATCCCCGCCAACAAGAATCCGATGCCTACAACCACCAGCTCCAGACTACCCCCTAAGCGGAAGAATGCTACGAACGGGTCGTACTGGCAGATCACAAACGATGTTCCCAAGACGGCGAACATCACCGCCAAACCCAAGTACACATAGCCGATTAGCCCGAAAACATGATCGACCCATTCCGGCAGTTTGACGGGGTGCAAAGCGACGATTTCCTGAATCGCTCCCAAGGGGCACACCGCCGCACAAAAGGTCCTCCCGAAAAAAATGGTACCCAGAATCGGTAGCGCAAACACGAGGGCAACCGCAAGCGGCAGGGTGTAATTGGCGTCAGCAATTGCTAAGCTTACGTTCTGAATGGCTCCAATGGGGCAAACGCACCCTTTTCGCCAGAATCCCAGCCATAGAACCGAAGCCACCGTCAGAAGAAGCAGACCTCGGCGGGACCGACGCACCAGTCCCAGCCAGCCTGCTGCTGCGATCCCAAGCCCGAGGATCGCTACATCGAGGTATTCACGCCACCAGCTCCGAGGGGCCGCCTGCTGCACCTTGGCCGCCCAATCAGGGGGATCATAGCCCGGCACTTCCGGCCGCACAAGCATTGTCTGGGCAACAAGCGAGTTGCTCCACAGCACAAGGCATAAGAACCCCAATAGGGTTATCAACCCAATGGTTCCCCCCCTCGAAAAGGGAGGACTGTTTCCGGCTTGTCCATGAGCAATCTTAGCTCGGAGTGCCCGCGATAGGACCTTCGGGATTCGAGCACTGAGGAGGGCTAGACTTCCGCGGATTATGCTGCGATCAGGAGATGAGTGGGGGAACTTCATCCGGATGGACCTTCCGAAACGGTATGCGCGAGCAACATCCTGGCTTTCCGCTTCAGTAAGTAGGGCTGGCTCGCCGGGACGCGGCGAAAAGCGTCGGTAGGACAGGCCAACGCAATCGAGCACTGATTGCACCGGACGCATCGGTCATGCCGCACCTGGAGATAAAGCGAGCCATTCATCATCGCACAGCCTTTGACGCATTTGCCGCAGCCGATGCACAAAGGTTCATCCACATGATATTCAAAGCGAGGTACGCCCGCTTGTTCGGTTATGAATTCCCGGCGCAAAGCCCCCGTAGGACAAAGCTGGTTTTCTGCCGCCGTATCCAGCCGCAAATGCCCTAAATCAAAATACCCCGTGCACAAATCGCACATGGCACAAAGAGGATAAAATTGAACCGCCTTCACGGCCGAAGGCGTGAGCACACAATGCGTGGCACAGTTTCCGCACGCCATGCAACGATCGGGATCCAGTTGCCATACCAGGATTTCTTCCTGGCCTCTGCGTCCGGCCAAAAAACCGACACCCCCCGCGAGGCTAAGAGCCCCCAACGTTCGTAATCCCTCCGCCAGAAAGCCGCGGCGGTCAGTGGCTGCAATTCTTGCGGAATCTTGACCTACGCCTCGCTCCATGGTCGACACAATCTAACTCCTGGGGCAAACCAAATTAATCTACTGTAAGGATAGATGCTACGGTGCGAAGATTTCCCTCTTGAAAGTAAGCTGACCGCAGCCATGTACGCTTATGGGCGGACGGCAATCCCATGGCTTCTCACTTGTTACCCGGTCGATTCGCCCACCACGAAGGCTTGCAAAGCAATGTCGACTTTTCCTCGGCGCAACTGCTTGGACTCTTCCTCGGCACAACCGGTTCCCTTACGTCAAGCTTCGCAGCCGCCACAAATCTCGAATTACGATTCTTTTTTCCACTCAAGAAATGCACTACTTCAGAAAATTCACTACTTGTTGAAAGTAGTCGCATAATCCTTTTCAAAAATAGTTCCTTAATCCTTTTCAAAAAATTGAAGGATGCTTACTTCAGTTTTGGGGTGTTTCACTCCAAAGTGAAAATGGTAATCAGGAATGTCCAGGTAAACGAATAATCTAAACTGCGATATCCGTCCACTTGGCCGCGAGCCCCTCATATTTCAAGGGAGGAGCTCAATGATCTTTTCCCCAAAACCGGACATTAACGATCACGGGAGCCTGTGATTGGCATTGCGTAAACCGGCTGTTTGCTTCGCTCCAATATCACGAGTGCCGACTTGCTCCAACTTGCAAGCATCGGTGCGTCGGCTGCAAGATTTGGCCCAGGGGCAATGGCCGCAAGGCGTGCTACTTTCCAGCACTTGGCCATTCTCTCCGGGTAGCCCTGTTTCAACGCCGTTATCCGGTGCCGGCCGGGCGATACTTCGCAGGATCAGGAGCGAAAGCATCGCCACAATCCCGCCGCGGAGCCACCCAATCAAGATATTTCGGCGATCCTGCCGATCGGTAGTTTTAGTGGTCGCGCGGGGCTCACTCCCGGAAATAACGCAAGTCGGCAGAATCGCCCCCTTTGAAGGTCGCTTTTGATTCCACATATTACTAAAGCCAATCGCTTCCTCAATCCACTATTACCTCTGGCAAGCACACGTCACGATACCTCTAGCAATCGCACGTCGCGAAAAACATCAAAATTTTCTCTACTCTTTCAAGAAAACGACCTGAAGCCAACCTAAGCCACGTTTTATTGGCCCCCCTACACCGGGTTGAAGCTCGGATAATCGGCTCACCCATAGTTACTTGGTTACATCGGTGCATATGCTACAACTCGCTAGAAGGCCGCAGCTGATCTTCCTATTCGTTTTCTATTTTTTGGAAGACTTGCAACATGTTGGTACCGACTGCAAGTGCCCAGATGCGACCCCTACTATCGACCGCGATGTCCACAGCACGGTGTTCGTGATCAAATTGGTCGCGTTGGGCCGCAATTTCGGGCAAATCGAGCTGCTCAGGGCCCGCAACCACCGCCGCCAACTCGCCTTCAGGTGAATAAATCTTGATGCGTAGCAAACCCTTCTCGGCTGTTACGAAATGGCCGGAGGGCAAGATGGCAATATTTGCCGGATTGCAACAACCGAAGAAATCATCCAGGGCTGCCGATCCCCCTTTGCTCCAAAAAAGTTCCAAGTTTCCGCTCGGCGTGTAACCCTCGATCCGTCGTGCGCCCGGGTTGACCACCCAAACCAAGCCATCCACCCCGCAGGCCACGTCGAAATACGGACTGGGGATGACCAGACCCGCCAAGCCTCGATTTTCGTCCGCCTCGGCTATCCGCCCCAGCAGCTCCCCCTCAAGATTGAAGCGAAATACCACCCATTGGCCGAAGTCTGCGGCATAAAGCTCCTTGCTTCCGACCGCCAAGGACGTCAGATGAACATAATGCCCCGGAACTTTCCACCGCGATACCTCCGTACCGTCGGGTTTCAAAACCCAAATTTCGTTTCCCACGCCGATGTAAATTCGGCCGGGGAAAAGGCTCGCCATTCCCCCGATTGCAACGCACGAGGGAGAACCCTCCAACGGCTTTTGCATCCGCACGGAGCCGTCAGGCTCTAGCAAAAGCAAGCTTTTTTCGCAGACTACGGCGACCGTATCATCGGAGCCGATGGCCAAGGCCTTGGCACCACCTACCGGTAACCGATACAGCGCAACTTCGCGATATTCCAACCTATCGGCCGGGATTTGCCCTGTTTTTTCGATAGGGTAATGAAACCCGGAAGCGTGCGACAATCCGAGGATCTTTCGCCCTTGCCACAACAAGCCCAAGCAGACTATCACAAGCGCGGTCAGCCCTAGTACGATCGGAATGGTGACTCGTCGCACAGGCTCGCCGAGGTTAACTTGCCCCATGGGGCGATCTTCGTCCATCGCGATGGGCTCCTTTCACAGCCGGAACATGGGCTTCCGGGCATCCTTGCCGCACGAAAAACTTATTTTCCGCGCATCGCTTCGGCTCGTTTGATCGACACGCGATTCGCTTACCAGTTCTTATCTTATTCCAGCCGAATATATGTCCGAAAAATTTTTACCGGTTGATGCCCGCTACAACACTCCCTGAATAGGACTTTGCCAAAACGGAGGAATGCTTCATACTTGGAAATCTTCAGCCTCCTCATCGCAAAGTGCGAGTTTCAAGGGGGCCTCATCAGCTCTTATACTGACATTGCGTCTGTTTGCCAAAAAAATGAATCAACTGACGCTCGACACATCCGGCTAACCCGGGCATATCCAGGGGGAAAATTGATTATCTTGGGTCAGCCATGCAGAGCAAACCAACGAATGCTTTCCGGCGAATCACCCTCCGGCATATAAGTTCCTCCGGCTCCAAAAGCCGAGGCGATGTGCTTTTTTTAATTGTTTCTCAATTCTCCCCTGCTGTTACGTCTAAGCAGACTAACCGGGAGAAATCGCGCACCAATAGTCGCCCCCCCACTAAAGCCATCGGTCCCCAAGCGTCGTGGGCATCCGACCAGATGGTAAACCGGTCTAAGACGCGGTAGGAGTCGGGCTGTGCCTCAATCAAATAAAGAGTGCCGTTTTCGTCCAAAGCATAAATGAGCCCGTCAGCGATCAAATATGGGCCGCGAGCGAATTTGTCGGCGCCGCTTTCCCAGCGAATTTGTCCATGCAAATCCATACATACGAATTGCTCTGCGCCCGGCTTAGAGCGTGAACCGTAAATGAACCCATTGAAAAAGACCGGAGTCTGATGCTCAGAACCGTATTGCCGACCTGTCAATCGCCAAACGGGCTTAGCGACCCAATTTCCGTCGGAAGCCACAAGCTCCATGAGAATGCTTCCCGCCCCGTAACCGCCGCAAAGAAATAAACGCCCCGCCCCCACATCGACCGGTGTCGGACAGGTTGCCATTTTCCCTAACCAAGCCGAGGTTTGGCAAAGAAGCTTTCCGTGCTCCGAATCCACGAAGGCTACCCCGCCACTTGCCGCGTAGACATAAACGGACTTACCGGCGACAACGATTTTCACGATAGAAGAATGGGTCATATCCCAATCCGCGAATCGGGGTGTCTTCCATACCTCGTTTCCGGTCTCCAAGTCCAAAGCTACCATGAAGACATCGCCGGCTGGTGCCACGATGACCCGATCGCCGTCAATCACGGGACATTGTCCCGTATACCAGGGCGGAACGCGAGTCCCATAACGAGCTACAAGGTCGATAAACCACCGACACTGACCGGTCATTAGGTCCCAACAGGCCAAATGACATTTCGGTCCGAGTGTCACCACCCGATTTCCCTGGATCGCAGGCACCGTCCGGGAGTTCCCGTGATTCTCCGGCACCTCAACGGGATAAGAATTGCGCCAAATCTCCGCACCGTTCTCCAGAGAAAAGCAGCGGATCGTATCGGCTTGGGCCGCCACGTCGTAATCGAGGACGAGTACCCGTCCTGCCGCGGAAGCCGGACCCGCATGACCGGGCCCTAACTCCACATGCCACAAAATCGGTGGGCCTCCGCTCGGCCACTTCCGGGCAAGGGGCACGTCGCCCGAGGGCACTGGCGCCACATTGGTTCGATCAGCGCCGCGGAATGCCGGCCAAGCATCCACAACCTCCATGGGGACGCCTGGGCCCAGGATCGGCTCGCCGGGACGGATCGTCTCCGAAAGCCCCTTTTGAGCTTGCTGGGGCCGTCCGTCCAACCCAGGGACCCGGGCCACCACTTCGAAGCTCGGCCCCAAGAAAAGAAGCGCGCACAATCCGAGCAACCCACCGACGCCCACAGCCGCTGGCAGGCCCACCTCAAAAACGCGAAAAAGCCCTGACCACCGGGCCAACCACCGCCCGCTTTTCCGAGGGCGTAACCAGATGTAGTCGAATTTATATCCACCCATAGCAGACAATTTACCACAACCACACGGAAAAGTCGACGAGGCATGGGAATCGTCCTATTCGCAGCCTTGGGCCGGTATCCGACGATTCGGAGGACGCTGAGACCTCTGAGCGGTCCCTCGCCGCTTGTTTCCTACTAAAGGGTTCGCAATTAGTAACTATGTGCGTCTCGTAACTATGTGCGTCACTATGTGCGTCTCGGAGCACGAGAATCGTATCGAAGCCGAAAAATGAAGCGGGGATAAACGGCGGTGGAGTGAATCGGTTTTGACAATATCAATCGGCACCGAACTCATTTAAAAAGGTCCCCTCCCGAAATACTCGGTTTCTTATGAATGTTTGCCCAGGGTCTTCGTCGCGGCAGGGAAGAGGATCAAGGCCGTTTGCGGGCTGCTGACGTGGTGTTCCCCAGTTATTGCGGTCTAAAACAGTCAGAAAAAACAGTCACAAGAAAAAGGTGGGAAAAAAAGAATCAATGATTTGGGATAGCAAACAGAGAAACCGGACCGGTTGTCACTCATCGGGAAAGGCAAGGGAAATCACCCGTTTGCAAAGGTAAAGGAAAAGGGAGATTCGGTTTCGCCACTCAATCATCTCGCTGCAATTGTCTCGCGAGCACACTGAGCGTGAAAATCCATCACTGCGGCCGGCTTTGTGATATGCAAACTTTGCAGGGGTGCCCTATCAGGCTTGGTCCAAAGGGACCATCCCAAGCGGGGCGTTCCTACCCAAAGAAGTGGCGAAACTCCTCGCTGAGTGGAATCGCGCACAAAATCTTTCAGGCTGGAATCGAATGGAACGGTATTTGATCCGTCGTTGATTGCCCGGGCAAAACTCGTGGCGATGAACGGTGGTTGATGAGTCACGCATCCTTTTCAGGAGTGTCGCGATGAAGTGCACAAGTTCAAAAATGGATTCGTTCCTTGGTGCAAGGGCGGAACTTCCTCTCTTGCTGAGCCTGATTTTTGCTATCGGCATGTTTATTCCCGGCGAGGCAAGAGCGGAAGAGTCCCCTCAAGCCGCGGGTACAAGTACTAGCAGCACAAAGGAGGCAAACCAGCCCGCAGAACCCCAGGCTTCTAGCGTCCAGAAGGCCGACTTAGCGGAACTCCAGGCACAGTGGCTTCGAACCCTAGCTGAATTGCAAGAATTGCGGTTTCAGGGGATGGCCTCGCCCGAAAAATTGGCCGAGCTTGCGGAGCGGCTCCGCCAAATCCGCGCCCAAATGATCGCCGCGCAACCGTGGGCGAGAGTGCCGGTTCCCGGCGGAGGAATATGTCCCTGGACAGGAATGAGGGCTGGCGCCGGGACCGGAGCGATGTGGTTGCGTGGTGGGGCAAGATGGGGTGGTTGGGGTGTGGGCTCCGCGGCCCCTCCAGGACCGGGTGGTCGGCGAGCTGGCCGATACGGGGTGTACGGTGGGGTAGGGCCCCGAGGAAGAGGCCCCGGTGGGGCACCCGGGTTTGGTCTCGGCCCTCAAGGGCCCGGGTTTGGTTTCATTGATGAGAATCGAAACGGAATTTGCGACCGATTTGAGCAGCAAAGGTAGCCGACTTCCTCTACGCCCGGGCTAAATTGGGGGATACCGTCTCCGAGAAACCACGTATCCCCCAAATTGCTCCGACAAACATCCGACAAACACAAGACCCATTGTTCCCGAGGAAACTTCCTGCGACAAAACCGAGCAAAACTCTCCCCCTTATACCCCACAGTGATGAGTCCTTCGGCAAATTGACGAAGTACGGCCACAACATCGAGTGTGAGAATTTCGCCGGCAAATGCCGGCATTCTCAATCGCTAGCATCGGTTTTGTGCCAGATTCGCCATTTTTGTTGGCAAGTCTCCTGCAAGCAGGTTCAGAAAGAATTTGAGGGGCCTAATGGCGATTACGCAACTTTGATGATCAACAAACTAGGTTATTGTGCGAGACGCCTCCTTTTTGGATTTCTTCTTTTTCGATCACTAAAATCATTCGTTTAGGGCAGGATTTGTGCAACCGTTCTGCCTTAGGGCAGTTAAAAAGCAAGGGGTAAAGCCACCTTAAGGGAATCCTTTTAAGTCGTTAAGGGAATCCTTTTAAGTAGGTTGATTTCGGCCGACTATGTTAGCTGTGTCGCCGCCGACCTATTTTGGGCCCTTTGTTGCCCAATGCCGCTCTGGGCACAATTGACCTTATGTGGTCTTAAGCCGTGGACGTTATGTTGTCCCAAGTTTTAAAGAAATGGTTGCCGAGCTTCCTGGGTTTGGTATTGACCTGGGTCGGTCTATCCCTATGGCAATGGCGGGAATTCACTCGCGAATCGGCGGCCATTTACCGGAACCTGGAAAACCAAGGCGAATCAATCCTCAAAGCGCTTGTTGGGGGGATTCGGGCGCATCGTCGTCTTGGACAATTTTTCGAACAGCAGCTTCAATGGACGCTTGAAGAGCTGGCCAAGTCGGAAACGGTGCTTACCGTCGGCATCCTTGCGCAGGGTGATCCGGCCGCGATCATCGCCGGAAAGGCGGAGTTACTGGAAAATCTGAAAGTCGGCCCGGGAAAATACTGGCGAGCTGAAGGGCTTTTAATTGTCGGGGACTTTCAATTGGAGCCCCAGGCGGGCCCATTTGCACCCGGACCTCGCCGGGGAGGCGGAAAGGGACCACGTTGGCAATTCTGGTCGGAACCGATCAGTCCGGAGGCAGAATCGCCGGAACTATCGCCGTTTACGCGGGGTGGCCATTTTTTGGCGGCTTTGGTTCTGGATCGCCGAGAGGCGGATCGGCAACATCTTCAAGCAGCGGGGCTGCGATGGATGGTCGTCATCGTGGGCGGGGTGGGGCTAACCGCTGTGGCGCTTGCAGCGGCGACATTCTTGCGCGGCCAAAAGATCCTTTCACAGAAACAACTTTTGGAAAGCGAGCTTTCTCATCACCGGCAATTGACTCAAGCCGCGGCGGGGCTCGCTCATGAGACGCGAAATCCTTTGAATCTCATTCGGGGTTGGGCTCAGTATCTGGCCGAACGGTCGATCTCAGCGGAGGCGACGCAAGCGGCAACCACCATCATGGAAGAATGCGACCGCTTGACCAACCGTATCAACCATTTTTTAGCTTTTGCAAAGCCGCGAGAGCCTTCGCCGGTAGAATTCACGTGGTGGGAACTTTTGCTGGAACTTCAAGCTTTGTTTCAACCGGACTTGGAGGCAAAGCAACTGGTGTTGAAATGGCGGATCGAACCGGAGGCTTGCAACGTCTGCGCGGATCGGGAATTATTGCGGCAAGCGCTTTTCAATTTGCTGTGCAATGCGATTGAATTTTCGCCTACCGGTGAAACCATTGAGGTTTTTGCTCGGAGACAGAACTCGGGGCAATGGCGGCTGGAGGTGGCTGACCGCGGACCTGGTGTGCCCCGGGAACATGAATCCGCTTTGTTTACGCCTTACTTCACGACGCGTCGCGAGGGCACCGGGCTGGGGCTTGCTATCGTTCGCCGAATTGCGACCACTTGTGGGTGGCGATGCGGCTATGCTCCGCGGCCGGAAGGGGGCGCGACTTTCTGGATAGACGGGATCAATGGCCGAGCGTAAGCAAACCATCCTAATTGTCGATGACGAGGCACCTCAGCGTCGCCTGCTTGCGGGCTTTGTTGCTTCTCTCGGCTATCAGGTGGCCGAGGCAGAGTCCGCCGAGCAGATGTTGGAGCAAGTCGCAGTCACCCCTCCGGATATGATTCTCCTTGATGTCCGCTTGCCCGGGATGAGCGGCCTGGAAGCCCTTCATCAACTGCGTAAAGCCGGGAGCGAGACACCGGTGTTGCTGATCACGGCTTACGCAGATCTTCGCGAGGCCGTGGCGGCCGTGAAGTCCGGGGCCGATGATTACCTGGCGAAACCTCTCGATTTCGAAGAATTAGAGGCGGTCATAACGGATGCACTCCACCCGGATCACCGTCCGGCACCGAGCGGTCGAGAGCTACCGCAACTTCCGCCGGAGGTTATCGGCACAGGGGCGAGTTTTCAGCACCTGCTGGAAACCGTTTCGATCGTGGCCCCGACCGAGGTGCCTGTGCTAATCATCGGCGAAAGCGGCACGGGCAAAGAGGTAGTTGCTCAGCTTATTCACAGATGGAGCCCGCGTGCCGAGAAACCATTCGTGGTGGCTAATTGTGCCGGATTGCCGGAAACCCTCATCGAGAGCGAGCTTTTCGGGCATGTGAAGGGGGCATTCACCGGAGCCCAACAGTCGCGGCAAGGCTACTTTCGCGCGGCTGACGGGGGCACTTTGCTCCTTGATGAAATCGGCGAACTTCCGCTGCATTTGCAGCCGAAACTTCTTCGTGTGTTGGAAACCGGGCAAGTGATGCCGGTAGGAAGCGATCATCCGGTACCCGTGGATGTACGCATCATCGCAGCAACTCATCGAGACGTAAGTGCAGCGGTAGATCAGGGGACGTTCCGCCTCGACCTTTATTACCGGTTGAACGTGGTCGAATTGCGCCTGCCGCCGCTACGTGAACGCGTGGAGGATATTCTGCCGTTGGCCCGGCATTTCGCACAGCAGTTAACGGGTCATCCGGTGCGATTTTCTCCGCAAGCAACGCAATGTTTGCTAGCGTATTCTTGGCCGGGAAACGTCCGTGAATTGCGCAACGCGGTGCACCGGGCGTGTTTGCTTGGCCGCGGTGATGTCATTCTGCCGGAACACTTTCCACCTGCTATCGCGATGTTGGCTCAGGCAGCAAGCTCGAATAGGGCCACGGCCGGGCGGCTTTCCCAGGTGGAACGTGCGACAATCCTGGCCACCTTGGCCGAGTGTCGAGGAAACCGCACCGCCGCTGCACGAAAGCTGGGCCTTAGTCGCCGCGCGTTGATCTACAAGCTTCGGGAAATCGAGCGGGAAAACGCCGATGGCGGGAACTCCGCTCAGTAACGCAGGGGTGAACTCCGTTCCGTGACGCATCGGTAGCTCTTCACTAGCAGCAATGAATCAGTGGGATTAAATGACGGCTTAAATTCTTCACGCTCTCAACGCGTTAGGCTATTTCGCGGTGGATACCGGCCGTTTTGGTGCTGGGGGCACAGTTCCCGGCCACGGATACTGAAGTTTGCCCGCCTCAGGTTCGATGGGGCCTTCAGGCAGAGTTTTCTGCCAACCAAGCACTTGGCTTGCCAGCCGCTCGACGATTTCCGGGTGATCATCCGCCAGATTATTGAGCTCTGTGGGGTCGCTGGGAATGTTGTAGAGCTCGATCCGGCTACGGTCCGGATTGATCAGCAATTTCCAATCCCCCTCGCGGATAGCCAGTATCGGTGAGCGGTGGAACAATTCCCCGTAGATCCGGAACCGCCATTCCCACATGAGGGGCTTTGTGCGGGCCCGGCTGGCACCCAACCAAACATCGCTCATATCCTCGCCATCGAGGGCGTGATCTGAGGGAATGGGGGCACCCACTAATTTGCACAGCGTCGGGAGCAGGTCGACGCCGGCTATTACGGCTTCGTTTTCGATCCGGCCAGCCGGCACTTTCCCCGGCCAACGAACAATAAAGGGAACACGAACGCCTCCTTCGTAGAGGCTCCGCTTTCGACCGCGGAACGGACCTGCTGAGCCTACGGCGCTATGTGCCGCATTGAGGATGTTGATATCTTCCGGGCCATTGTCGCTCGAGAAAATGACGATGGTCTTTTCCGCCAGTCCTTGCTCGTCGAGCGCCCGGAGTAGGCGGCCTACTTGGGTATCCAAATCGGCTATCGAAGCGTAGTAGATCGTTGCCGGACTTTTGTGCGCGATTCCACGATTCCAACTAAAGCGTTCAAACGGCTGCATCTGCTCCAGTGTCGGATTCAGTGGAGCGTGGGGCAGAAGCGTCCAAAGATGCACGAAGCACGGCCGATCGCTGTGGCTTCGCAAAAATTCAATTACTTCGTCGACGAAGATGCTTGTGGATTTTGCGAAGAAGCTCTCGGCGGGCTCCGTCCAAGCAGGATTATTGGCCACCATGGCCCGAACATATTCGAATCCATAAGCTGTGGGTTCGGGTGCCCCGGGTCCTCCACCCAAGTGCCACTTACCGATATGCGCAGTCCGGTAACCGATGGCGCGCAACAGGCTTGCCACGTTGGGTACATCGGGGTCAAGCCAATGGCTCATCCCGCGGGAGTCGTTTAACTTTGGTTCTGCGTAATGCCCGTGGATACGGTGGCGTGCCGGATATTGTCCCGTGAAAAACGCGCAGCGGCTGGGGGAACAAACGGAACCATTAACATAAAATTGGGTGAAGAGCGTTCCCTCACGGGCCAAGCGGTCGAGGTTGGGCGTCCGGAGCCGTGGATGACCGTAACAGCTCAAATCTCCCCAACCTAAATCGTCGGCAAGAATAAAAACGATATGGGGCCGGTTTGGCTCTGTTTGCCCAAGGGCGGAGCCAGCAGAGGTAACAGCCCCCAAAAAGCCCCCCAAAATTCCAATAAATGTTATGGTTTTCACTAGTCCGCTCAAAAAAGTCAAAAAAGACGGGGGAATTCCCATGGTTTGACCTCCGCATGATCATAAGTCCCACCACCCAACGCAAAGCGTCCAACCGAAAAGGGGCATAGCCATAAGAAAGGGCCATAGCCATAAGATTTTCTGTCGGCTATCGCTCAGTATGCCGTCCGGTATTTCGAGGGAGTCATAAAGCGTTTTTCAACTTTAGGAGAATCTTCTAATCGTCTAGCGAGGCCCAGACATTCGCGCATTTTCGTCTTCCTCGGTTTCTCAACTTGGGAGCATAATCTCATTGTCAATGCTCCGCAAAGCACGGCAAAAATGGATTGAAGCAACCGTCGCTTAGCTCATTCTCCATCATATCACGGAATCCCTGCGCCCCTATTGTCACGATATCCCTGCGCCAGAGGCTCAAAATCCCTACAAACCACGGTCAAAAAATTCGGGGGAACTACCCAGGGGTGCTTTCCGGTGATACGGGCTAAATGAATCAAAAGCAAGACTGGGTTGGGGGATTTGAGGGGTTCGCTGCATCGGTTTGCTTGGCCTGGAATCGCCGTCTGAGAAGTTCGACAAGCTCCTCGGCGTTCTGAGGTGTGCCGGCAGGCGGTGGTTCCGTGGCAGGGGCCTTGAAGCTTCCCCAGCAAGCTAGAAAACCACTGGGGTGTATAAACCATCCTGGCAGATCGGCGGCAAGCAACCGCAAATCCGGATTTTCACGACCGGTAAACCGCACAATTCCTAGGTTGAAACCGTGATGATATATAAATCCGGTAATTTCCTTGTCGTAGGAACGCCACTCGGAGCTGCTCTCTCCTACGCGTAGAGCGAATCGAAAATGTCCCACCTCTACCATAGGGTCCATTGGTCGCAATTGGCGGTTTTTTGAGTCCCGCTCTAGAAGAATCAGGCCTCGAAGCACGACTAACATCGTGCTCAAAATGGCGCGATCTAGCACCTCGTCTTGCAGACCCTGATTGCGGTAATAAGCTCTTACCCCCGCCAAAATCTTAGCCAGCGAAAACCGCGGAGGAGCAAAGCCCAGAGAATCATGTTCCTCGATCTCTTGAAGGAAATCACTCCCGACCAAATCTTGGGCCTCGGGCAGAGAGCTTGCAGCGGAGTGTTGCGTGCCATCCGGGCTAAGCTCCCCCTTATGACCCAGGGGATGATCAACTACCCGGGCACCTTGCCAAGCTTCCGGGAGCGATTTGGCACTTGCCGGCAAAAAGCCCACGTCATCTACGGGGATCCCGAGAAGGGCGATGCAGGCGGCTGCATCCAAATCCACATGCGGATGTGTCACTGCCAAAGGGATTTTCGGATGCGAGGACGTTGCCACTTCGGGAGGTAAGCCAGGTTGGTCAGAATCAACTGGCTGGGCGGGGATATGATCGCCGGCCATTTTCAAATCTTTCCGAACTTAACTAATGTACTTTAATGAGTACTTTAATGAGGTACTCTCATGAGTGTACCAGGCCAAGCTGAGGATCGTTTCATTTTTCCCTGAACCCCAATTTTGCTCCGAGTCGCCCTTTTTCAATTCTAGGTTTTGCCTCTTCAGTTCCCAGCTTTGCCATCTTTGCCTTTTGATTTCTCAGACTCCATTTTACTTCAGTTGCCGGGCGACGGCCGATTCCGAAGGAATGGCAACGGGCGGTGCAACGATCAGCATTCCACGTAGTCGTTGCCCGTAAGCTTCTTAAAAACTGATTGCGCGCAAGCCTGTTTCAAAGCCTTGCGAAATGATTCGGCTTTTCAAGCACTAAGAAGCAACCGCTTGAAAGAACTACACAAATTTACTCCGAACGTTTAAAAAACCATACTCGTGGGTTTTGGATTCCGCCTTTGACCGCCGTGCCTTGTGCGAAAACGGCTCTGTGGACCGCAGAGTAGGTGCCTATCATTAACGAACTGATCACCCTGGCGAGTAATGCCCCTCATGTAGTCGCGTGAACGCTGTGATATACTAAACCGCAAAAGGAAACGATACGTTTAATCTCACTACCTCGGTAATACTTTGCCACGTGCATGAGATCAGCATGTGGCGGGAACCGATCGATTAAGAGTTAATCGATTAAGAGTTAACAGTGCCGTGCGTGCGGAGTTTTGGTATTTTTGGCGAAACTAAGGGTGTTCGAGAGACCGCGGTTTCAGCGACATGGGGTTCATCACTCAAATTGGCACAGCGATTTTCGCATAGCGCCTGGGGTAAAGAAACTCAGAGGCTCAGATAATGCGAGACCGAGTTCGGACGTTCGTAGCACTGGATATCGATAATGTGGTTCGAAGCCGCGCACTCCAGCTTATCGACTACTTTCGCCAAGCGCGGGCTGACGTCAAATGGGTCGAGCCGGAAAATCTTCATATTACGTTGAAGTTTTTGGGGGATGTTCCCTCCCGAGAGATCTACCACGTGTGCCAAGCGGTTCAGAAAGCGGCCGCAAGCATCGAGCCTTTTTCCATTTGCGTGCAAGGTGCGGGAGCATTCCCGGACGCATTGCGACCTCGAACGATATGGCTGGGTTTGACTTCGGGTTTACAGGAATTGGGTGAGCTCCACCGCCGGGTCGAAGACGCTTTATTCGAGCTGGGGTACCCGCGGGAAGGCCGACCGTTTAAGGCCCATTTGACGTTGGGTAGAGTCCGGCGATCCAGCCCTGGTCTGGCGCGCTTGGCCCAATTGATTCATGAGCAGGCCGATTACGAAGCGGCTGCAACAAGCGTGGAAGAGGTGGTGGTATACTCTAGCGAGTTGAGTCCCGATGGTCCGTCCTATGAGCCGTTAGCCTTCGCCCCCCTTCAGGGGTTGGGATAACTTCTAACCGAGGGTACCTGGTGCAGGGCCATCCGCACGGGAAGCGTTCCTGAGGAATTTGCGAACTTTGGGGACTTTGCGAAATTTTTAGGCGGCCGATACAAAGGAAGCGAATCAACTGGGATTCGCCATTCCTCTCGATTTTTCACCGCGCGTACATCTCACGCGTTTGCTTTGACAATCTGTAAGATTCTCGCATAATAAGTAACAAGATCAGTTTTGTCGTGATTTAGGAAGCATCAAGCCATGGCGAAGAAGGTTTCATCTCGATCCGCCGGTCAAAGTGTGCAGGATTCTGGCAGCCGTTCAAGCTCCCTCTTGGATTCCCGGCCTGCCTTAAAAACGGCAGTTGCCCAGATCGAGAAAGAATTTGGGGAAGGGGCGATTATGCCTCTTGGCTCCGAAAGAATCACCCGGATTGAGGGAATATCCACCGGAAGCCTTTCCCTGGATATCGCCCTTGGGGGATATGGGATTCCCCGTGGCAGAATTGGTGAGATCTTTGGTCCTGAATCCAGCGGCAAAACCACGTTAGCTTTGCATGTGGTCGCGCAAGCCCAACGTCAGGATGGGGTGGCGGCCTTCATCGATGCCGAACACGCTTTGGATCCCACTTGGGCGAAAAAAGTAGGAGTCGATTTGGAGAGTCTTTTGGTCAGCCAGCCCAGCAGCGGCGAAGAGGCAATGCATATCGTCGAGATGCTGGTTCGCTCCAACGCTGTAGATGTGATCGTCGTTGACTCGGTTGCAGCGCTTGTACCTCAAAAGGAACTTGAAGGGGAAATCGGTGATGCTCACGTCGGACTCCAGGCTCGGCTTATGAGCCAGTCTTTACGGAAGTTAACGGGAGCCATTTCGAAAAGTCGCACCGCGCTAATCTTCATCAATCAGATTCGCGAGCGAATCGGCGTGATGTTTGGCACCCCGGAGACAACTCCTGGGGGCCGGGCGCTGAAGTTTTACGCCAGTTGCCGTATCGATGTTCGGCGTGTCGGAGCCATCAAGGAAGGCGAAGAGGTGATCGGACAACGGGTAAAAGCGAAGGTCGTAAAAAATAAGGTAGCGCCTCCGTTCCGAACCGCTGAATTCGACATGATGCACGAGGGCGGAATCTGTTACGAAATGGATGTGCTCGACTTAGCGATTGCCCATAAGCTGGTTTCGCGGACGGGAACGTGGCTTCGTTACGGGGAAACACAATTGGGACAAGGGCGCGAGAAAGCGCGCGATTATTTGCGGGACCACCCGGAATTGCTCGCGGAACTTCGAAAGGAAATTTTGATTGCCTCGGGAATCGAGCTCGGTGATGGCCCTCAGTAAGGTCGCTTTTCCTTACTTGACGATAAGGTGCTCGGAACCGCCTACTCAACGATAAGTTGATCGGGCAATCTCTTGGGACAAAACTCGCCGGATATTCAAGTCATGACTATAGTTAGTCTGAGCAAGGCAGCCGATTGAGGTGATGTGCAACGGGGGGTTCCGCGCACAAAATCGTGCCGAACCGAAGCAACCACAAAGTCCAGCGGATTAAACGAAAAATTGGGAGGCGTTTCGATTAGCCGTGTACATGCGTGCAATACGAAGTTGATTTTTCGGATGTCTGCACGGGGGTGGTGTCCGTGTTAAATATCCTTTTCTCAGAGTGGTCAAGAACCGGGGCGGGAGTGAAAAAAAAGTCTCTTGCGGTAATTCCAGACGGAGCCCAGCGGCTAGTTTTTCGATGCCGATGTGCCTTCCCACGGTTCGGCTCCATGGTCAATTTCGCGTTTAAAGGGGGGCTAAGCCTCCGAGGGCCTATCCGACGGCGCACAGTGGTGGGGAAGGTTAGCCGGCAAGGCGCTCTTGTTTTATCGCCCGGGAAGCGGGGGTGGTATGCTCCGCTGATTGTGGCTGTAGCCAGTATTTTTTTGAGCGTGGTAGCGGTCGGACAACAGTCGGACCCGGCGGCCGCTCCCCCGGCGGAGTCTATTTTGGCTTCGTTTTTGGCTTCGTTCGAAAATGCCTTGGCCGAAGCGATCGCAAAAGCCGAGGGGAGTGTCGTGGCCATCGCGCGGGTGCCACGTCGGCGGGCTAATGAATCGACGGTGTTAGAGTTTCGCCCGGATCCTTTCGGAAGGCGGCTCGCTCCCTTTATACCTTCATCTCCTAGTGATCCGGATTACGTTCCCAGCGAATATGGGGCGGGCGTGATCGTGGACCGAGCCGGCCGCATCCTCACTGCATATCACGTGTTGGGCGAAGATTCGGATCAATACGACTACTTCGTGACTGTGGCCGATCGGAGGACCCTTCCGGCAACGCCCCTGGCTGCCGATCCCCGAAGCGATTTAGCGGTGTTACAGGTCCCGGCAGATAATTTGCAGCCCATCCAATTGGGCGATGCAAAATCGCTGCAAAAAGGGCACTTTGTGATCGCCCTGGGCAATCCGTTCGCCATTGCCCGAGATGGGCAGGCCAGTGCAAGCTGGGGGATTGTAGCCAATCTTCAGCGAAAGGCCCCGCCCAGATTTCCCAGCAGCGAATCCGGCGGTAAGCCGACTCTCCATCACTTCGGAACCTTGATTCAAACCGATGCAAAACTCAATTGGGGAACCAGCGGTGGTGCTCTTATCAATTTAAAGGGCGAGATGGTCGGTTTGCTTACCGCCCTACCCGCTGTTGCCGGTTATGAGCAAGCGGCGGGATACGCATATCCGGTAGACGATATGTTTCGACGAGCGCTCGAAGCGCTTTTGCAAGGACGGGAGGTGGAGTACGGGTTTCTTGGGGTTTCACCGATCAACCTGACGCCGGAGGAGACGCTCCGCGGGGGATTGGGAGCCCGGGTGGACCGAATTGTGCCGGGAACGCCGGCCGAGTTCTGTGGTCTCAGACCAGGAGATGTCGTGGTTAGCATCAATGGCACTCCCGTCTATGATGCCGATAGCCTGGTTCTAGAAGTCGGGCGGCTTCCGGTGGAGTCTCGCGTGCGAATTGAATTTGTCCGAGACGGCCGCACGCGGCAGATTGAAGCGGTTCTTACGAAATATCCGGTAAGGGGTAAGAAAATAATTACCACACCGCCGCCCACTTGGCGAGGAGTTCGGGTGGATTATGCCTCGGTGGCTCTTGATTCAGAAACCGGGCTCACGCTTCTGAGTCCGATTCGCGAGGGAGGCGTGCTCGTCACGGAGGTGGCCCGAAATTCGGCGGCTTGGCAGGCGGGGTTACGCCCGGGGATGCTTGTTCTGAGAGTGGAAAGCCAAGCGGTGACCACTCCTCGACAATTCTTTGAGCTAGTCGCCAACAAATCGAGAGAGGTGAAATTGGCGGTGCGCGACCGGCCCGGCGGTTCCCTCAGCGAGCTGCGAGTTCCGCCGCCGTGAGACAAACCGGTCAAAAGGCTTTTTAGAAAACTCCTGAGAGCGGTTGCGGGGATCGATCCTAGGTGGCGGCCGAAAATAGGCGGCATGTGGATCGACGAAGCCTTGATACTGCACTTCTCCGTCATCATAAGCACAGGCATGGCCCACAAACAGCTTGATGGCATCGGGATTGGCTGAAATGGGCTTGCGTGCTCTCGCTAATGCTTGACCTGCCCTGGTACCGGTGCTAATCTTGGGGGCAATTTGCTCGACCGAAAGCTCCGGAGCAAGATATAGCTCCAAGTAAGAAAGCGCACCGTAGCCGCGTGCGGCTCCATGCCATGCTAGCCGCTTACCATTTGCGTAATGCATTTTGCCGCCGTAAAATTGGAATTGATTGGAATGCGGTGGGTTCTCGCGCATTAGGTTGACGCGGAAGAGCTTGCCGAGGAATACGAACACAATTAGAGCCGTCGATCGGGTAAGGCGGTTGTGCCGAGACCATCCCGCCCTAGGAAGCATCGTTCCGACCCTCATTTCGCGTTAGGAAGCTTCGACAGAGGTTTTCTCTTCGGGGCACGGCCAGCTTTCAATTCAGGCAACCGCTCTAACAAGTCTCGAAAATTGCGGCCAAGACCGACAGTCCGAATAACAGGTGGGGTCCTGAGTCCTGTTTTACAGTTAGGGGTTTAGATATGAGCGAGCTGAAAAACGCAGGTAGTTCGATCAGGGAACAAGTCACTCCAACGCGAGGTGGACAGAAAAAGGGGACCGATCGGCGGAAGGTCCTTCGGCTAGGGGCGGCCGGAGCGGTGGCCAGTGCCCTGACAAGTCTTCGGCCCTTACCCGTGCACGCCGGTGAGGACAACACCATCCGATTGGCTCTCATCGGTTGCGGGGGCCGAGGCACGGGGGCGGTCAGGGATGCTTTTTCCGTGGCTAAAGGCCCCATCAAACTCTACGCCATGGCAGACATCTTTCCGCAGCGATTGGAAGCCTCGCGCAACGCTCTGATTAAGCTTTTCCCGGAGCAGATCGATGTTCCCGCGGAACGGCAGTTCACCGGGTTCAACTCGTACCGCGAGGCGATCGATTGCCTTCGCCCTGGCGACATCGCGATGCTTGCCGGCTACGCCGCATTCCGACCCATGCAACTGGAATACGCGATTGAAAAGGGCGTAAACGTCTTCATGGAAAAATCGTTTGCGTGTGATCCGCCGGGAATTCGTCGGCTCTTGCGGGCCGCAGAGCTTGCGGACAAAAAGAACCTGAAAGTGGCCGCCGGTTTGATGTGCCGTCACTCGGTGAATCGGCACGAAGTTATCCGCCGGATCCAGGATGGGCAATTGGGGGAAATACTCCTGGTGCGTGCCTACCGCATGGAACCGGTCGGCCCGTTGGGGCCCAAGCCACCGGAAGAAAAAGAATTGCTATGGCAGATTCGCAATTTCGTGCGGTTTCTCTGGGTTTCCGGAGGGCTTTTTGCCGAGATGGACATCCACCAAGTCGACGAGATTTGTTGGATCATGGATGCCTGGCCGGTCGAAGCGCACGGGATCGGAGGACGGGCCGTCAATAGTGTCGATCTCAGCCAGAATCTCGATTCCTACTGCGCCGAATGGACATTTCCGAACGGAGCCAAAGGCTTTGACGTGGTCCGGTATATCCCGAACTGTTATAACGAATTTGCCACGTTTATCCACGGAACAAAAGCCGCGGCCCAATTCTCCGGAAGTATTCACGCAGGCACCGTCCGAATATTCAAGGACCAGCGGATCCATCGCAACAATATCGCTTGGGAGGCACCCAAAGAAGTGCTTACACCCTGGCAGGCCGAGTGGGCGGCTCTTTTGGAGGCAATCTACCAAGATCGGCCCCATAATGAAACGAAACGAGCGGCACTTTCGAATCTGGCCACGATCATGGGCCGGGCTGCTGTGCATTCTGGAAAGATTATCACTTGGGAAGAAGCGATGAACTCGAATTTTGACTTCTGCCCCAATATCGATGCGATGAATGAAGAAACGCCGCCCCCGGCTCAGATGGATTCCTCCGGTCGTTATCCGGTGCCTATTCCCGGCCAATGGGTGGAAATTTGAGGCCGGTACCTGAATGTTTAACACGCGGAGCGCTTCGCCGGCACTCCACCGCATCTACCGCTGTGGAAAACTGAGGCAGGTGGCTGAAAGTTTGAAAGCGGGGATGAGCTCCGGCGGCATGTGAGCAGAAGCTCTATGCTGACGGAGAGATGCAACGGAGAGATACAACTTTGTGCCCGGGACGGAGAGTCTAAACCAAGCCGGTTCCGAGGCGGTTTTGATCCAAATTTACTCTAACTTCATTTGCTTTACTCTAACTTCATTTGCGGGAGACGCCGCCAAATTCCGGGGCATTCCAGCTCGGCAAAGTGCTAACTGCTGCTCGCGCGCTTGCTGAGACCGGGACTCCCCAGGTATCAAAAAATGGCCCTAGATTGAAGCCGACTACCCGCGAAAAGCGGATGAACCATTGGTCGCGTTTCTCGGCGTCGTCCCGGGGTAGCTCTCCTGGCGAAAGACTACGGTATTCGGCAAAGACTTTTTCAAAAGGCTCCCACCCAAAGGCTTCTTGCAATTGAGCGTACATCTGGAGTGCCAAAAACGGATCCTTTTGCCAGTCCGCAAATTTAGCCCCTTGAGCCAAGTAATCGCGCAGCTTTTGCTGCCGACGCGTGGGGCTCAGCTCCGGGTGGGATTGACTCCGTGTTACCTGGCACAGATGATCGAAGACGTACAGCGTGAATAAGTTACAGGTTACTTCGCCTGTGCCGGCAAAGGTCCAGGCTTGTGACTGGTAGTTATGGCCCAACTCGTGGAAAAGTCCCCAAACGCCGGGATGTTGGTTTAAGCGGAGACGATTTATATCGACCATCACGGGGGCTACATCAAGGTGGGTCATAATCGGGTAGCCGGAGTGCATGTAGCCGGCACTTATCTGAATATCGCATACGTAGCGATGAGGTCCGCGGCGGATCGGTCCCCCTGCCAAACGGTCGCAAACCGCTACGACCGAGTCCCAAAATTGCAAAACTTCCACCGGGTCATCGAGCGTCCGCACATCCTCGGTCGGCAGGGTGAGAACAATACGCTCGGAACCAAGCTCGGCCCAGGGCGCAGGCAGATTCCTCATCTTCTGCCACACGGCTGCGGACGTCTCCCCTAAAACATAGGACGGGGCTTCCACCGCTCCTTGGATCTCCACATCTATCCAAGCCTCGATGGTGGTGGGGCGTACGACGTCAAGATATACCAGGCCGCCAAATGGGCTTGCCATGCGGTGCGACCACCCGTCGATCATTTCCCGACGAACAATCTGTGGCATACGCTGCCACTGTGGGAGATGCCAAAGGGTATCCGTATGGCAGCCAATCTGAAGAGCAATTTTTCCCGGAGGTGCTAATTCGGAGATGGTCACCGTAATAGTCTCCCCGGGTGCTGCATATAAACCGGTGCTGTGCCAGCCCGGGATCATCAGGGGTATTCTCACCTTCCTTTTCGTCCGCGGTGCGTTCGGGGGGACGGTTCCTGGAAAATCGGCGGCAGCCGGATGCGGTTTGACTTCTTCAGGTGGCAGACGTAGCCACTCTTGCGACTGCAAGGCGAGTGCTAATAGCTGAGCTTGCGTGTGTTTATGAGCCGCTTTGCCAGAAAAACCTCCGTGGGTATTAAGCACGCGGCGAAATACCTTTACAGCAGGGTCTTCGCCCGGTAGGGCTTCGAGAGCTAACCGAAATGTTAGCTCCAATTGTTGAAAAGTTTCCGAAGGGGGATCGACCTCTCCGGCCAATATGCGGCTAAAGATTTCCAGAGCTTCCTGAAAATGAAGCTCCGGCCCCGGCGCCAAAGTTGCCGTAAATCCTTTCGGATGGGTTCGCTCGACGTACCCATTGCCCCAGACCAAACCTACTTGCCGAAGGAGTTGATTGCCCGGGTGGTCAGAGAGGTTTTTCCCGGGGTTCAATTGCAACCAACCCCAGGGCGTTTCGCTGATCATCAAACCGCCGCCCCGACGCACGAAGGTAGCTACTGCCGCTATATCGGCGGACCTGAGGATGCTTGCCGGCAGAATAAGGATATGTGCACTCCCCAGCACTTCCGCATCAAACTGACCGACAGAGATGACCTGTACCCAAACGTCGCCGAAGGAGGTGTCTTCTTGGATCGATTTGGCAAGTGAATCTAAACGACACGTCAAAACGCGGAGCACCGGTGATCGGGCGCGGCTTTGTGGCTTCAACCACGCTATACAATTGGAAATGAAGCTGCGTGTGTCGGCTGACCGAAGGGCTTCTTCGACAAAAAACGCGCGGTCATGGCCCAAAGCAATGACCCGTCCTGCGCCCCATTTGGCGGCTGCAACGACAGGAATTCTTCCCCCTCCCATGCGGCCCAACACCACCGGAAAAGCTCCTTCCCCCAGCGCGCAGACGGGGCCGGGAACCGCGCCGCTGGCGATCTCAATCACTCGCACATCCCGGATCAATTCGGCCAACTCTTCGGAAGGAATTTCAACGGCGTCTCCTGCGGCTACGGGAGCTGTGCAAGCGAAGATGAGGCCCAGGAGCCCCCAGTAAAGCGAGCCCCACCGAGACATCGGCGGCTTTGAGAAACGAAGTGTAGTCATGAATGGCTAACCCCCAAAACTTGGCGGCAGAAGATTCTTTCTATTAGCGGCGAGTGTAGACCGCTAATGAGCTTAAAATTTCGGGGAAGATGGGATTCGGCTCTAAAGTCTAAGGTAGGCCAGTGTGGGTATGAAATAGGGCAGGGCTTTCGTTGAGAGTTACTGCTTCCGCGATTGTAACTTTAATCCATCCTCGATCTATTCCTGCCTAAATCTTTTCATTTGATTCTCCTTCCACCTCCTAACCCTCCACCTATTCAACCGGCGGGGCTTCAAAGAATGGCGGATACTTCGTGAGATATCTTGCCATTAATGAATGGGATTTTTCGCGATATTTGCAGCACTGGCGGAAATGCGATATTTGCAGCACAGGCGGAAAAGAATCTTCGGGCCAACCCGCTTCGAGAAAGGGCAACCAAATTTTTGGAGAATATTTTTTTTGGAGAATATTGGAAGCTGCCTAATTGCGTGTTGGATCCATCGGTAAATCGGGGGATGTTTGCAGCAACATCCCCCGTAAAAGTCATATATCATAATATTTGTAGTGATTGTATGCCAGGAAGCCTTTTTCCTGGTGTTAACTTTATTTTTCCTGATTGAAGCTCCATGTGCCGTTGTTCATCGCGCGAATTTCTTGGGAAGTACTGGCGCACTGATAGCTTTCCGTCATTCGGAAAGAGTGTCCAAGCAAGGCCGATTAGGCACCAGCTAAGTAAAAAGTTGGGAAAATCATCATATGTGGATAAACATTATAGTCTATAGTTTGTGACCCATTCGACTTTGGCCGACAAAATGCAAAGGCTGGTCTCGCGGCCATCAAGGTTTTGCAGCTCTTAGAAAGGGAAAGGAAGAGGTATCGTCAGTGCTTTGAGGATTACAAATAATGACTTCGGCGGTTTAACACACTTCGAGTACTTATAGCTGCAAGTTATTGCATCGCAAATAGCTGCAAGTTATTGCATCGCAAACAGGTAGCGATAGCTATTGGATCTAATATGCGATCCGAATTCTAGCCTGAATAGACAGGTTTCCACTCTTCTACTCTTTGAAAAGAACGATTGGCAGGGGACCTGGCGCGATTCTAAGTCCAGGCTTTTCCTGGGAGTTTTCCTCCGACTCGTCGGCCCAATTCCGGCTGTTACCTCTGCGGTGGCATTCAGCCCGGTGCGGTCCCTTTTTGTATCTGTTCCTAATTGAAGGGTTTGAAAGCTGCCCAAAGTGTCGCATTCGCGGGGTAATGTACGTCCAGGGAAAAGCTATCGGCAGACTTCAGGCTTGCGTCGGGGGTTGGCGTTTATAAAATAGAAAAAGAGGAAGGTTTGCTGAAAGTAGGCTTTTGCATGGAGGTATAGCATGCGTAGGTCATGGATGACAGCGGGGGCTATAGTTCTTGGCCTAACCACCGTCGCGTGGGTCTTTGGCCAACGCTCCGGTGGGGTGCCTACGGTGGGCTGGGCTCAATCAGCTCCTTCGGTACCCAATTTGGCGGCATTTTCCGCCGTGGTGGAGGGCAAGTATCAACAGCTGATTGTTGTGGATCCTTTTCAACGGGTCATTGCTGTTTATCACGTCAGATTAGAAACGGGTGCCTTGGAGCTAAAAAGTATCCGTAATATTTTTTGGGATATGCAGCTTGTCGATTACAACGGTCAGCGCCCGTTGCCGCAAGAAATTCAGTCGATGATCGGTGCAAAGTAAGTGCAGCGGCTCGTTTCAGTAGCTTTCGCGACTCGACCAGAAAGAAATACGAGCGGATTTCGCCGGGCAAGAATAGTCCCGGGTATGTCCGGCCGGAAGCGTCTGGCAGGAGGCTGCCTTCCGACCGCATTGGTCTTCGGGAGGTTTCTATGGCACAAGAGTACTATGACGTTCAAACGGTAGCGAATATTCTCGGAATCACTCCCGCGCAGGTCAACCAGTTACGGGAGCGGGGCGAGCTCCGGGGGTTTCGCGACGGCGCTACCTGGAAGTTCCCCATCGAGCACGTTCACGAGGTAGCTCGACTCCGACGCGAAAGGGTTGCGGACAAGCCGACTGAGGAAAGTTCGGGCGCCGAGGAAGTGTTGGCCAGCGAATTGGAATTGGGGCAGTCCGAAGCGAGTGCCTCCGGCACGGTGCTTACGCCAAATGGCGGGCGGGCCAAAGGGGATACAGACTTGCGCTTGGCGGCTGCGGCCCGGGAAGAGGGCGGAGAATTAGAGTTGGTCGATGCCGAGCCGGGCGAGGTTCATGCGCCGGTAGTCGCGGAAGCACACGAGGAGCCGGCGGACGAGCTCGCCTTGGTGGACGATGAGTTCACGCTATCCTCGGACAGTGGGGTTGCCCTTGCAGCGGGGGAACCTCCTGCAAACGGAAGTGGCGGTCAAGCGATCAAATTGAGTGAAGAAGAGGAGGTCATCGGAGCCGCGGGCGGAAGCGACGTCAAATTGGGGCACGATAGCGGAATTTCACTCGTCGATCCCCACGATAGCGGTCTGTCTTTGGAGGATGAAATCTCGTTAGGCGAGGCGATCGAGCCGAAACCGGGTGCTGATGAGACGGTTGCAATCGGTGAAGACGAAATGCTCACGATTGCTGCCGAGGAGGCGCTTCCGGCAGATCAGTTGCGGCCGGATTCAGAATTTCTGCTTAGGCCGGAAGACGACCTCAGCTTGGAGGACTCCGAAACGGCCTCACAAGTGATCGCCCTTGAGCCGGAAGGCTTAGGAGATGAATCGCCCACGGTGGTGTCCCCGGAGGCAGAATTTGCCCCGACATTCGAGGAATTTGGCCCCATTACCGGCGAAGCACCTGAAGTAACGGGTGTGCCCGCGGCCGGCTTGGCACCCACAGCAGAAATGGTGCCGGTACCGGGCGCCGTATTGCCGGAAGCTCCTTTTGGCACCCTGGCCATGGTGGGGCTGGCGGCTTCGTTGGTCGTCTTATCTCTAGCCGGAATCATGAGTTTCGAGCTCCTCCGAAACATGTGGAGCTGGGGCGGACCAACACCGCTATCCAGTTGGCTGATGGATACGATCGCAGGGCTGTTTGGCTAAACGGAAGGACCGGGAGCTGGCCACCCATTGTTCAGCTTTGTTGCGGTAATTCACGCAACGATGATTTTCTCTGAAAGAATGAGCAATTGGGCGCCTTGAAGCGGAGAGTCCGCTCAGGTCATCATCGCGAATTCGCGAAATAGTGTTGCACCTTTTTGAACTTCTCGGAGGAATAGGAAGACTACGCGAGAGGCTTTTTTCGCGAATGGCAAGAGATGTCAATGATGTGTGAGACTCATCGAAATCCCCAAATAAAGGAGTCTTGACTTTTAGTTCCATTTAGATCCTTCGAGCAACTTATATCTTTCTTATATCTTCCTCGCGAACTCTCTTCGTTGATTCTGTTAAGGTCTTTTTCTTTACTGAACTTCCCCGTAGTTGCTGCTGATTACGACATAGACGCGTTAGTCTTTAACATTATCCGGATCCCTTCGGAAATGGTTCTCGGCACCGTCACGAGGTAGGCTCAGTCAGATCAATCAGGTATCGCTTACGTTGCTGCCGGTGGCGGACATAATCCGTTTGCTTAGTGGAGGGATCGCTTTAAATTTGAAGTCAGCTGGGGACTACCAAGCATTAGGAAGAAGTTACGATTGGCAACGAACCGATCTCATCAGCTTTTCACCCATGAGTGCCTCGAAAACTAAGTTTCACGACTAGAGAGCTGATTTAGACACTCTTTGTCAAACAACAGGTGGCAGTCGACTTCGCAGTTCTACCTTGGAGACCCCTGGGAGTGGTAATATGCGATGGGCGAGCGGGTACGGAGGGCTTGCCGCCGCGTGGGTCCTCGTACTTTTTTCTGGCTGCTTGATGGTTTCCAAAGCCAAGTATCAGGAGCTTCTTTCTCAGACGGAGGCTCTGAAAGAGCGCGATCAAGCTCAGCGAGTGCGGATCGAAAACCTTCGGCAGCATGCTCGGTCTTTGGAGGAACAATTACTGCGCACAGAGGAGGAATTGGCCCAGTGCCAAATGGCTGGCCGTCAGAGAGCTGTTTTGCCGTCAGCCGCTTCCTCGTGGGGTTTTATTCCCCCGGCACTTTATCATATGACCGCTGCTTGGAGCCTCCTCGGGGATTCAGACCCTTCAACGGCTGCCGTGGGTGGGCAGCAGAATCCTCTGCAAGTTTTAACCGCTCAATTTCCCGAGCTAAAGTTCGATCCCGGTAGCCAGCTGGCAAAACTGAGAGAGGACATCGTCTTCGCAGAACGAAGCGCTCAGTTGCCGCCGTCGGCCGAAAACTCGCTTCGCCGCGTCGCAATCGCCCTCAGTTCGCCCGTCGGGCGGAAATGCCGGCTTTTGATTAGCGGGCATGCCGATGACCCCACCATTACAGATCAACGGACCGGGCAAGCTTATCCGGATCCTTTCACTTTGAGTGTGCAACGAGCTTTAGCGGTGCAAGAGAAGCTCCGGCAACTGGGCGTGGATTCTGGTCGAATCACCGTCTTAGCCTTTGGGGACACGCAGCCGGTAGCCCCCAGAACAGATTTAGCCTCCCGCAGCCGCAATCGCCGGGTAGAACTTCTCATTATTGGTCCGGATTATCCATTGGTGGGTTCTCCCGAGTCGATCCCGACCTTGTATTGATCAATGAGTCGATCTCCCCCGAATGGTGATTGGGGATAGGAGAGCTCGTCCCTTGGATTTCTCGCTACCCAGCTGTTGGCCCTCTTTGGGTGAAGAAATTGCGCTTTTCGGCTAAAGCGCACCGACCGAAAAAACACAGCGAGGTAGCCCGAGGAGATGTCCGCGTTTATCTACTTATTAATCTTTGGAGAGCTATATTAAAGAGCTATATTAATCTTTGGAGCGCCGGATAAGCTGCCACGCCCTCCCACTTTTGTTCTCGGGAAGCTTCTATAAAACGCGGATTAAACAAAGCGACGTTCAACCGGCGTCCCACTCAGGACCAAAGCCGGCGCAAGTATCGACGGTTGGTAAAGTGATCCGGCTCGCCATCCGGCAAATCGTGCTCAAAATCCTCGATCTGATGCCTTGGCATTTGTGGAACTAATTCCTCGAAAGCTTTGCAAACTTTGGGCGTTAAAAATCTAGATATTTGCGCCAACCCAAAATCGGCTCCAAAGCTTCCCGTCGAAAAGCCCGGCCGAAAATACCGCATCGGGTAGCAAACGAATAGGTGAGTCCTGGCTCGGGTCAGGGCGACGTAGAACAAACGTCGCTCCTCTTCAATGAGCTCCTCGCAATCGGTCACCATATCGGAAGGAATATTTCCATCCGTGGCGTGGATGACATAGACGGCGTCCCATTCCAGACCTTTTGCTGAATGAATCGTGCTCAAAACCAGGTAGTCCTCTTCGAGCTCGGGGTTGCCGGAAAGGTCCTGAGTGGAATTGGGAGGATCCAACGCCATCTCGGTGAGGAAAGCTTTCCGGGAACGATATCGGCTGGCGATCCGCTCGACTTGCTCCAAATCCCGGCTTCGGGCAATTGGATTATCGTAAAGCTGGGGCAAAAATGGGGCATAAAACGCTCGGACTTTTGCGAGCTGCTCGGCCGGATTGGCCTCTCGGGCGGCAAGCCACACCATCAAATCTACAAGTTCTTTCCAGCTTTGGGCGGCTGCGCTGGCCACTCGATGATCGCGCCAAGCCGAGAAATTGCCCCCCGCCTGAGCTAAGATATTTAGCAATTTTTGAGCCGTGCGCGGCCCGATGCCCGGGAGCATGACGAGAATGCGAGTTCCGGCAATGAGATCCCGCGGATTTTCGGCCACTCGTAAAAACGCTAAGAGATCTTTTACGTGAGCCGTCTCGGCAAACTTCAGTCCGCCATATTTGTGGAAAGGGATTCGACGACGCAGAAGCTCAGCTTCCAAGCCGATGCTATGGAACGAAGCACGAAATAACACGGCTTGCCGCCGTAGGGCGATGCCTCGATTGTAGAAGTCCAAAATCCTTTCGATTACAAATTCGGTTTGCTCGTCCTCGTCCATGCATGGGGCCAAAATGGGCTTGGGGCCCTCTTTTCGTTCCGACCACAGGGTTTTTCGGTATCCCTCGCGGGCCTCGCGGAGAACTGCGTTACTGGCATTGAGAACCGGCTGCGTACTTCGGTAATTTTGTTCCAATGTCACAACCGTCGCGTTTGGGAACCGTTTGGGAAATTCCAACATGTTGTACACTGTGGCCCCCCGAAAGCTGTAGATGGATTGGGCATCATCGCCCACGCAGGTTAAGCCTTTTCCTTCAGGGCATAGCCGATACAAGATCTGCGCTTGCAAAGGGTTCGTATCCTGATATTCATCGACGAGCACATAGTCGAAAAGCCGACGAATCGCGCTGCCTGCCCGGGGATGATCCAACAATTCAATCCAACAGACGAGCAAATCATCGTAGTCCAACACCGCACTTTTCCGCTTCCGATCGACGTACGCATCAAAAAGCTTTCTGAGATTTTCTTTCCAGGGAAGGCACCAAGGAAAATACTTGGTCAAAGCCGAAGTTAACTCTTCTTGAGCGTTGACACAGCGGCTATAGATATCTAGACACGTCGCTTTCTGAGGAAATCGTTGATCGGCCTTGTGGAGCCCCAATTCGGTGCGGAGCACCCCCATGAGGTCTTCGGAATCGGTACGGTCGTGGATCATGAAGTTGTGGGAGAGTCCAATGGCTTCGCCGTAGCGACGCAAGAGTCGTGTGGCTATGGCATGAAATGTTCCTCCCCAGATTCGGCCCACGCGAGTTGAAGGACGGTTGCCGGTTGCACTGAGTCCGTCCAAGGAAGCGATTAAGCTTTCCGCTCGACGGATCATCTCGGCGGCAGCACGGCGGGTAAAGGTCAGTAGAAGGATCCGCTGAGAGGGACTTCCCCGCAGGATTAGCCAGGCCACCCGGTGCACTAAGGTTGCCGTCTTACCTGTGCCGGCACCCGCGACGATAAGCAGAGGACCATCGCCGTGCTCGACGGCCTGACGTTGTTCGAAGTTGAGTGTCTCAATTAGGTGATCTGCCGCAATCGGGGCCATGCAAATTCCCTTAATTATCGTGAATTCCGCCTCCCCTAAATTCTCTCAAAGACGGCACGAATCGAAAACAGCAGCTTGCCGAGTTTTGTGGCTGCGGTAAGGGGGCCTCATCTGGGTCCACTAATCAACTGTCGGAAAGTGGACATTTTTTATCCAACGGCATACCGCAAACGAATTTTTCAATTTGTTCAAGACGCAAACATCGATAGGAGGCCGGTCTCCAGCAACGGCGTCATCATGTGGCTGCGGCTGGTTCGGCTCCTGGCATGAAATCGCCCGGCGTAGAGCCAAGTTCCTTGCAACCCCCGAGGACCTCTTCTTTTTGTAGCGTGCTAATGCTTTTTGGGGAAACTAGATGAGTGTCTGGTGAAAGTTCTGGTAGTTAAGTATGAAGTTCGGGCCATCGATTATGGCATCTAAGCCGAATTTCCCTGCTGAACTCCACTTCGCCTCGGGTACTGAAAACCTTGTCCAAACCGTGTTGCAGAATTGGGAGGGCAAAGAGAGTAAGCGCGGTCCGGGAGCGGAGCAGTCGCAGCCTATTGGTGCATTAGCGTCAAAGTGGTTGCGGAAGGGCGTACTCCGGATTAGGCTAGATTTCATGAGAGGAAAACCCCAAAGGAGCAACAGCCCGCCTCGCCTGCTCGATCGAATTTACCGCAAATTGCTCAACTTTTGGGCGTCTGGCGAAGCTTCCTATTTTATCCGCTTTATCCGCCGCGGGAGGCAATAATTCTCCCAGACGAGTGGCAAGGAGAAGAAAAATGTTCGCCAATCGAGTAGCAATAGTGATGATTTGTTTTGGCGTGGGGCTTTTTGGTACCTCGGGGGGTCTGGGTCAGGAAAACCCCGCGGCTTCCAGTGCAGCCGCTTCCTCGCCCGCTCCTGTCGAGCAAACTCCTGCGCGGCAGGAGGCAACCCCGGCGCCAGCGTCTCAGCCTGCTGAGTCGGCTCCCTCTGCTCAAGCGCAGGCTCAACCCGGCGGAAGTGCGGCAGAGGCCACGGCACCACCGTCTCAAGCTGAACCCGCCGCTCCGCAGACGCTTGGTACGGGGCGGGCCGCCGTGGTCCCGGCTGAGTCACCCCCTCCGGTGACTACTCCGGCTGCCGAAGCTAAGGCACCGCCCAGGGGAGAGCCTACCGCGCAGCCCGCGGAGGCCACTCAGACAGAATCGCCCGGAGTAAAGCCGGAGAGGCCCGCGATACCAAATCTCCGCGAGATTTTGAGCAAATTGCGTGCCCCGGAAGGTGGGGCCTTTAAGAAGGTGGGGGAAGTGTGCACGATCAAGCACTGGCAAGTGGGAAAGCTTCACGGCTATGGACTGGCCATTGATCTGGCCGATTTAGCGCGGAGCGGCACAACGATTTCCCGGCCACCGGTGATCGGGGGAATCACACCTCAGGCGGGGGCGGCAGCCCGCACTGAATCCGTAACCGGCAGTTTCGATCTTAAATCAGTTTTGGCCCTTTTGGAGGTCGAGGGAGGAGAGAACCTTTTGGCGGCGATACCGGAGCCTTTGTGGACCCAAAGAAAGCTCTTGCTCGTCAGTGTCACGGTGGAGGTTCCCGCGGAAGGTGCCCGGAAAGGTGATCGGGTGGATTGTCACGTGCGAGCTTTCGAGCCGAAAAGTTTAGAAGGGTGCTATCTCTTGCCGACAAAACTCTTCCCTCCGGGGCCGCGTGAGGGCTCGCCGGTCGGGGTAGCGGCGGGGCCAATTACCGCAGATTCCGGCTATACCCGAGCCGGCTCGGAAAAAGTTGCCAGGGGTTGTCTGCTCCAAGTGGATGTTGCCGATCAGTTCGTGAAGGAAGGAAAAGTTACGTTGGTCCTCAATCCCGATAAAGCAGACTTTGTTTTGGCACAAGAAATTGCGGATCGCATCAATCTGGAACTGGGGCTAATGTCGGGCAAACCCCTGGCCAAGGCGATCAATAAGGCGATGGTCGAAGTGGAAATTCCTCAAGGTTTTGTCGAGGATCCGGTGGCCTTTATCACGCAACTTTTGCAGATGTCGACTAGCATTCCGGCCGACACACCCGGGAGCGGCACACCCGGTGGCGTAAACCCGCGGGTTAGCCCGTTGATGCCTCCTCTTCGATAAGGCTCGGGCTAAACCCACCCCTAAAAACGGGACTTGGGTTGCAATAAGACCTCTAAGTCATACGAGACCTCTCCGCACCGCCCAAACCGCGGCTTGAGTCCTATCGCTTAAGCCAAGTTTTCGCAGGATGTTTTGGACGTGCTCCTTGACGGTTTCGACACTAATATCCAGCGAGCGGCTTATCTCTTTGTTGCTTAGTCCCAGGGCGACATGGCGCAGCACTTGCCTTTCGCGGTGCGTAAGAGGGAGCTCTTCGTCCTCGAAAACGTCGGTAGAACTTAAAGCTGCGGCCACCCGCTGAAATTCGCTCTTCCTTTGGCCCGATTGACCGGTAGCTGCTGCCTTTATCCTAGCGACCAATTCGTCCTGGGAACACGCTTTCAATAGGTAGTCCACTGCACCCAAAGCCCCGGCGCGTGCCATGTAAGTGGGGTTGTCGAAGTTCGAAAGGATGATCACCTTCGCCTGCGGGGCGCGATGCCGTAGCTTCTCCAGGATCACCACAGCATCCGAATCGGGCATGCGAAAATCGAGGAGGATGACATCCGGTTTGAGCTTTTCGGCAAGCTGAACGGTTTGGCGCCCCGTTGCCGCGGTTCCCACGACTTCGACCCCCGTGCCGGCTAACATCGCCGCAAGGCCACTTCGGATTAATTCATGGTCATCGGCAATGAGGACCCGGATGCTCATGAGCGTCATCTCCGCCTAAAGGTAAACAGCGGTGAATTTCAGTGCTAGAGCCGAACGCGGGAATGCAACCCTTTCATGGCTCCCAGCAGCGTTAATTCTTTGATAGTTGGCCTCGATGGTGTGATTTGAGTCTGTCTTTCAAAGTCATGCGTCGTCTTCCAAAGTCCTGCGTCAAATAGTACTTTGGGCTCAGCATCTCATCCTTATGCGCTCATCAGGAACAAAAGAGACATACGCAAAGTGTCAGCCGAGTAGATACCTGCCCGAAATCCGGATGATGCAAGACATGAAGTTACGACAGATTGACCATCGGGGGCTAATCGTATTATTCTATCCCCCACTAAATGGGGAGGCAATCACCTCCAATAGACGCAGTTATCCAGGGTCGGATGGGCCGATTATCGATCTTCCGAGGATTTCGGGCAAATTTTAAGTCCCACCAGCGGCCCTTTTGATGTTCCTGTCGGGAGAGTTCCAATCATGCTCATTGCACATGTCTTGTTCTAGCTTTGAGACGGTCTTACTCACGGAGCGAACGTGAGAGAGGGAGCATGAGAAATCGAGCTGATGCTTCGATGAGAACCCGCACGTGAATTCCGAAGGCTGGTTCCGAGGCAAGGCGGGAGCCAGACCGACGGAAAAAAAGAATCTTAAGAGTTCTTTCGACAGTGACTTAGTTTGTCGCTTAGGTAGTCCCTTAGGTAATTGATCCACTTGAAGTTATTGTTGATTGCAGAACCGCCCTCTGAGCCCGCGATATGGGGCTGGCAAAAAAAATGATTAAATACCGGAGTTACTAAATTTATCGAAAGAGGGAATCTACGGCCCGCCGGCGGCTCATATTAACCCGCACGGCTTGAGGTCTTCAAGGCTGAATGAACCTGTTTCGCTATTGAATTCGTAAGCCCTGATTTTTGACACAATCGCTCTATTCGTTTCGTCCCTTACAACCCGCTGGCTGACGAGCTTGCAGCTTCTCATAGCCCTTCTAAGATCCCCACGATTTAGGATCCGCCGGTTTGTGCTATTTATCAAAGCCTACGCGTAGGAAAGCGTAGCGACTCGAAGGTTGGAATCCGACGTGAGCCACTCGGCTTGAGTCCCCGTAATAAGACGGCTTTATAAGACGGAATAAGGCGGTGGCACGCCCATCCGTTAAGAAGCTTGCAGAGGGCAGGGTAATATTTCCTCAAACAACATCTGAAATGACTCCGCCCCAGTGAGCCTTCTAGGTTGTTATCTTTCGGCATCTTTTTGACGCCCGCAGCCCCATAACGTAGATAATTTTGACGGGATTCGGGTGCGACCGAGCTGTGTAGCCATGAGAACACCGTGGGATTTTGTGGGGCCAATGCGATTAACGCACTCGGGTTCGTGGAGAGAGTGTTCTCTGGAAAAGAACGCAAATCCCGCAAGTGTCTCGCGCAACGCTCTCCGTTTTATCGGAAAAACGTGCACTAAGCCTCTCTGAAGGCCGTTGGGAAGAAGTTCCCGTTACAACGGGGATTGTCTTGCCCTAGAGGTATTTGATCGAACGCAAATTGCAGCCCTATCCTTCCATCAGACGAAAGGTTAGGGCATCGGGAATGGATGAATATTCGCCAAAGCATCTAGGGATTCACCTTGCCTCGGACTTTTACTTAGGACTCGCATATGCCTAAGAAAGCATCGCTGTTATTGGTGGATGATGATCGCCAGGTCTTGGCCTCGATGGCAGATTGGCTCCGTGAACAGGGGCTTGAGGTCGAGACGGCGAGCACCATGGAACAAGCATTAGCGCAGCTTCGCAGGAAACGGTTTAATATCGTTCTGATTGATATCCGGTTAGGTGATCGTGATGGCTTCGAACTTCTGGCCGAATGTCGTCGGCAATGGCCGGAGACCGCGGTGATTATGATCACCGGCTATGGAACAGTCGATGTCGCGATCGAGGCCATCCGAGCTGGCGCATTTGACTTTCTGACTAAACCGCTCATTGACCAGGAATTGCAAATGGCGATTGAGCGGGCACTTCAGCAGCAAAAGGTGCTGGAGGAAAACGAGCAACTGAAAGCGCAGCTCGATTTACGATTTGGTTTGGAGAACATCATCGGCCGTGATCATCGCATGCAACGGGTGTATGAAATGACCGAGGCCGTGGCCGACACCAAATCGACGGTTCTCATTACCGGGGAAAGTGGCACGGGAAAATCGATGGTGGCCCGGGCCATTCACCGCCGCAGCTCGCGACGTGATAAACCTTTCGTCGAGGTCGCTTGTGGGGCCTTGCCGGAAACGCTTCTTGAAAGCGAGCTTTTCGGGCATGTAGCCGGGGCATTTACGGGCGCAAATTCCGACAAAACCGGGAAATTTATGCAAGCCGATGGCGGGACCATTTTTCTGGATGAGATAGGGACCGCAAGCCCGGCAATGCAGGTCAAGCTCCTCCGGGTACTCCAAGACTTCGAATTTGAGCCGGTGGGGGGAACGAAAACTTACAGCGTCGATGTCCGGGTCATTCTGGCGACAAACGAGGACTTGGCAAAAGCTGTGGCAGAAGGCCGGTTTCGTCGTGATCTTTATTATCGCATTAATGTAATCAACATCGACTTGCCACCACTTCGCCAACGCATTTCGGATATCCCGTTGCTGGCGGAACACTTTTTGAACCAATTCTGTCGCGAAACGGGCCGACAGCTCCAAGGCTTTACCCCAGAAGCCATGCGAGCTTTACAGGCTTACAATTGGCCGGGAAACGTTCGGGAGCTTCAAAATGTGATTGAACGAGCGGTTCTTTTGGGCAAAGGCCCATGGCTGGACTTGTCCGATTTGCCCCCGAATGTCACGGCAGCCGTTCCCTTTGAGATGGAAATTCCGCAGGGTAAACCGCTCAAACAAGCCCTTCGTTTGCCGGAAAGACAAATCATCTTAGAAGTTCTCGAAGCCAACAAGTGGAACCGCCAGGCGACGGCTAAAGCCCTTGGCATTAATCGCACAACTTTGTATAAAAAAATGAAGCGGTTTGGTCTCTTGGACGCGACGCGAGGACGGTTGTCCGCAGTTCACGGGTGACCTACCGTTGATTTCGGCTTGCGCGGCGAAATGGGCACGTTGCACCGCTGCCTATATCGAGTTGAGTGTCAAGGGTAATAAGCTTGGGGGCGGGGTGAAGGAAAAGGCGGCATACTTTTCGGTCAGTTGCCCTTGTTCCGATTTTTTCAGGCCTTGAGTCGTGATCGCGGTTTGTGGTCTCCGGGGCATATATTTCTTCGAAAGCTGCTAGGATTCGCTCAGATTACCACGAGATTTTGCCAGTGGGGTACCTACCATGGAATGCAAGTCGGAACAGAATGTGCGGAACTGTTCGTGCTCGTACGAACCGTGTCGGCGTAAAGGCATGTGCTGCGATTGCCTTAGTTACCATCTTCGCGCAAGGCAACTGCCGGCGTGCTGTTTTCCTGCGGATGTCGAAAAGACGTATGACCGCTCCTTCGAGAATTTCGCTCGGTTAGTGAATGCCGGAAAGATTTGAATGTTGACCACGTTGACGATTTCCGTTTAGTTGGGTCGCGACGAGTCGAAACGCATCTCGGGGGGCTTCTGTCAGCATAGTGATCCAGCACAGGCGGTATCTCCTTCTGCTACCGTGAAAGTGTTTTTTTCACACCGGTAAAAAAAGCCGACATCCGGGGCTCGGTTTGAAATTACCTCCTTACTTGTCTCCTTGCCAAGAGTGTTTGCTCTTGTCGCTGCAGAGGGAGTGATTCCTTCCTCGATTCCTCCCTCAGCCGCGAGCCGGGTTGTCCGCAAAGCTTATGGACCTGCGGTCCTAAGTCTTCTCGTCGTTGGATTCTTCGCACCCGGTGTTGGGGAAAGGGCCCAAAGACTCAAGAATAGACGGCGGTGTGTTGCTTCGGACGTCGACTCTGGCTAACGGCCCTCGACGAATTACAATGTGCCCCCGAGAAACGATGGCGGAGGTACACTCTACAGGTGGCAGCGCACTCTCGAACGACGGGCAGAGTTTCACGTTGTCGGGAAATCAGAAAATGATGTTAACACGAATTGAGCCCAGACCCTGTTGGGGCCGCTGCTTGCTGACCCAGCTCGAACAGCGAGATCGCTATCCTTGAACGTGCTCGGATTACTTTGCATTTTGTTCCCAAATGTGGTTTAACGCATAACGCACCCCGAAATTCTTAAAAAGCGGATCATTTTAAGCCCCGGCAAACTCAATGATTTAGAGTGAAAGCTTGCTTGGGCAAAAAGGTGGATGGGATCGTGTGCCCGACGAGACCAGCTGGCGTGAGGGGCGGGGAAGTCGGCCGAATTCATTTCGGAGTTTGTTGGCTGCGATTAATCCGCGATGCCGGGCAGTTGCAACAAGGGTAAACTTAGCAGAGGTCATCGCTTTGCGGAAAGCAATCTGCGGGCGGCGAACTTAAAGTCCGAAGTCAAAGGTTGTGGGAATTGAGTCTCGGGGATTCATCCCTGGAGCCACGTTTTTGGAGAAGCCTTTCTTACCCAATCCTAGTGGCTAGTAGTAATCGCCTCCTTGAGCTAGCGGTGCGGACTGATGTCACGAAGGCAGAAACGGCATAAACCATTGTCCGAAGGTGACAGGGGTGTTGAACCGGCCATCACTTCGGCAACCCAGAGGGAGAACCTTCCCCCTTCGGCGGATTACTCGGCCGGAGAGCTCGTAAATCAGATCCGAAATATCCTCCTGGTGGATCTCGAAAAGCACGTCGAAAAGAAACCGAATGAGCTTTTGTGGGCGAAGCGGGCCTTTTTTGCCGCTCTTCTATTTCTTTTGGCGGGCTGGTTGGCGACCAATTCCCTGGGGCTAGTGGTGGGTGGGCTCCGCACGTTTTCTCTGATCGGTTTTGCAATCAGTGGAGTGTTGTTGATTGTAGGAGCGGTGCCCGTTTTCCCAAGCCGGGGAACGCGCTGCCTCCTTTGCCGCTTGGCCTTGCTTTCCGGGGTCTTGATCGTCTTGGCGATCGCAATCAGCACAAATCTCTCACATGTGGCAGTGTTTGCTCTCGCATTGGTTGTGATCGGTTTTGCGGCTCTTTTGTCCGACATTACGCGAGAGATCCTCACCATTGTTGCTGCGACTTTGACAATTTTCGGGGGGTATCGCCTGGCTTTAGCGGCAGTGCCTTTCGCGTGGTTTATCGTCGATGGGCTTTCCGAGAAAGCAAGTACCCTCACAAGTTTTTTAACAGGGACCGCTGTGGCTCTCGGGCCGAGTTTTGCAGGGTGGGATATCCTCCTTGTTTCAGGGCTTTTCGGGTGGGGGTTGGCGGGGTGTCGGCACCCGAAACCGCGGGTGGCAAGGGTCACCGTTTTGCTCGGGCTTCTGGCGATCCAATTGGGTTACTGGGTGCTGGTGGCATACATTCCGCATTTCCTGGCTTGGCTCCCGCCGGTGCCGGAACCACCCAATCTAGATATGTACACCCCTACACGTTGGTATTGGCAAGAAGAAATCCGGCGTTATGTACCTTGGAACCTTCCACTTGTGTTGGCGTTGGCGCAACTGGGTTGGCTGGGAGCGTGGTTCTATTCATGGGGGCTGAAGCTGCACAAGCAAGCGGATAGCAAAGGTGGAGAATCTGTTAAAGAGGGATGGCTCCGGCGTTTATTCCCACTAGCTAGTCCACTTTTTAGCAGGTCAATTGCACGGCGGCAGGCGCCGGTGGCTCAGTGGATAATTTGCCTCTTGGTGGTGATATGTTTATCTGCCTTGGTGGCGATCAATCAAGGCAATCTCCGCGGGCGAATCATTCTGATTCATGAAGGCGGATTTCTAGATTGGGAGGGCACTTCCCCCGTCCGGCCAGATAGTTTCGGTTCGTGTATTGCTTTGCCGAAATTGGTGGAGAGTCTGGGGGGCCAAGTTTCGCTTTCCAAAGAGTTAACAGCCGACGAGTTGCAGCGAGCGGATGTGGTAGTCATCGTTCACCCGGATAGAGCCTGGCCTCAAGAGCGGCTTGAAAGAGTTCGGCAATACGTTCGAGAAGGTGGAAGTTTGCTTTTGACGGGAGGCACCTTCTTAAAAGACGGAGATCGGGCGAGCCATTGCAATCAGCTTCTCGAGGGACTGGGGATTGTTATGGCTTTCGAGACGGTCATCCATGCCAATCCCGGACGCGACGAAACCATGGAGGCCTTCTGGCATCCCACGACGGCGGGCTTCGCCGGCTGCTACAGCCCCTGGGGTTTCGGGGTGAGCGCTTCGCTGGCAGCAGAGTGGCCGGTGCGGCCGTTGCTTTTGGCACGGTGGGCTTGGGCCGATCCCGGAAGTGATGCCGTTCTAACCAATGTGTTCCGGCTGGAACCTGGCGAACGTTTGGGAGACGTGCTTTTGGCGGCTGAACGGCCTCTAGGCCGCGGACGTGTTGTGGTGCTAAGCGATTCACTGCCGATTTCAGATTCGTTGATCGCATCGAGTTCTCAATTTATCGGAGGGTTGCTCAGCTATTTGGCGGAACCGGGCGGTGCGGGGTATTGGCGGGAAACGGTGCTCGGGTTGATGCTTTTGGGAATCGCGACGATTCTTCTCCTTTGGCCCAGGGAGATTACCGGCGAAGCTCTCGTGCTTTTGGGGGTAGGACTGTGGGGCACAAGCCAACTAGCCGCCAAGACGGGCGAGGTAATTTTCGATGGTCGACTCCATCCCGGTTGGAATAATGTGGCGTGTCTCGACCTGGGGCATTTGAATCAGTTGAGCCGTGAGCCCTGGGCTCCGAACGGTCTTGCCGGGTTCTGTTACACGTTGCTTCGGTGCGGCTATTTGCCGGTGGCGTTGGAGAAACTAGAACCCCGGCAGCTAGAGTGTGCGCGATGGCTGATTAGCATCGCTCCCAATCGCCGCTTTTCCGCCGGGGAACAGCGGGTGATTCGGCAATTCATCCAAAACGGGGGCATTTTTGTGGCGATGGTCGGCGCTGACCGCAGTTTCGCGGTGCGTTCATTTTTCCGGGAGCTGGGTCTCGACCCGGGCGAATTTCCCATAGCTGCTCGCCGGAGCGAGCCGGAACCGGAACCCATGGGATGTACGCTCACGTTGTATCGAGCCGGAAACGTGGATTATGACTCCAGAGTGCTTTTCTACGCCGCTTGGCCCGTGGGATGTCTTCCGACAGAGCACTTGGTCCGTGCGCGCGACAATCTTCCGGTGGTGGCCGTGCGGTCAATTGGTCAGGGGAAATTCGTACTCATCGGAGACGCATTTTTTGCTCTGAACACCAACCTGTGGTTTACAGAAGAGCCGGTGAATGCCCAAGAAATTAACGGCAACTTTTGGCGGTGGTTCCTCTCCTGGTTCACGGAGCAGCCGGATTGGTCGCCCCCGCCGGAACAGGAGACCGAAGCCGGCCCAAAAAACGAAGAAACCTCATAACCATTGAACGTTGTTCTTGGGGAGGAATCCTTTGCGAACTGCTGAGTCGTGCTGGCCATTGGGATGAAATTCAGGATCCCAAGGGGTCTAACAGAGAGGCACCAAAGGACTGATGCATGAGCAGATTGCTTCTGGCCCTTGCATTACTGACAGGATCATGGCTTTTTCTGTCGGGCATATACTCCCCGGCGCAACCGGTCTGGGGTTTGACGGCTATTGCAATAGCGACGCTTCTTATCGCTTCGAAGATTCTTCGGGTAGCTCAGCCCGCAGAAGGGCTGAAAGGGGGTCTACTCGATGCTGCCGTGTACGGTGGGGAGGCCGTCCGAAGCGCTTTGGAGGAACCTCCTCCGGGGACACAGGGGAGGGGCGAACAAATTCCTCGGCCGGAATCCGCTCGGCCATCGGGAAACACACCGGCTTTAGAACTCGTGGTTACTGCCGCGGCGTTCATTCTATCATGGTTTTTGGCCACCGGTCCTGTGGCTTGGTGCTTCCTGGTGACTGGGTCGGGAGCGGCGGGCCTGGTAATTTTTCGTCTCCACAGATTCGCCGGAGCTTTGGCAGCGGCTGCTTTTTGGGTCGGTGCCGTCCTGCTTGCGCAATCCGTCTTCTTTGCGTGGTATGTGGGGACGACGGTCCGGGGGCATGATCTGCCACCGGGCGTGGTCGCTTTTCTGGCTTTCGTCCTGCGGATTTGCGGCTTCGAGGTGGCCGCAAATGGCTCTTTATTGGCGCTGGGCACAACACGTGATGTGCTGAACCTTGCGGGCAGTTGGGATTTGGTGATCGATCTGGCAAGTTGCCTTTTCGCAATCGCGGTAGCCGTCGTGTTAACGATCGCTCTAGTGAGCCTTCGGAAGCCCATTCCGTGGACCACATACCTGTTGGCTCTCGTAACTTTGATCAGCTTCTTAGCCCTTTGGTTATTGGTGCGGTTTGTCTTTGTAGCCGGTCTTTACGTTCATCGTTGGGTTTACGGAAATCCGCTTCTACCGTCCACGGCGATGGAGATGGCTTTAAGCCCGTGGTTCCAGCTAGGGTTGGTGACGATTTTTTCGCAATTGACATGCGTCACACTGCGTCGGTTAATGGGGATGCGCGAAGCCGTTTTGGCTTTCCGGGGCACGGTTGAGCTCGGGCTGGCCCGGGCTTGGGCGAGCCAAGCGGAAATGGAGGAATCGACTTGTGTTCCTACGCCGGTGGATGCTGCCTCGCGGGTTGGCTCTTTTTCTGAAAATCCTAAAGCTTTAGAAATGGGGATGCAGGGAACTTCTCACACTAAGCCGGTCGCCGAAGCCGGCGGGGTTAGATCTAGCAAAGTAAGCTCGGCACCGACACTTGCAGAGGGAAAGGAGGAAAGACAAAAAGCGGCAAGTTTACCCGACCGCCCGTCGCAGCACTCCGATCAGCCTTCGAATTCCGGAAACCGTTCGCGCGTTGGGTTCTCTTGGGTTCTTTCAGAACCTTGGCTGCGTTTTGTGCCGCATGCAGTACCGGTAGGGTTCATCATGGTCGGCTTGGCGGGACTGGGTTTCCTCTTCCTTTGGGAGCCACTGGGCAAACAGAAAACCGGAAAGGTATTGGTGGTCGAAAGGCATTCGACTTGGGAGCCGACCGATCAACCGTATGACACGGATCATTTTGGGCACGACCCGTCCTATAGTTACGGATTAGCTTATCAGTATTGCGCGCAGTACTTTCAGATGTCGCGGCTCGGAAAAGACGAACCGATCACTCGGGATCGTTTGGCCGACTGCGACGTACTGGTTATCAAGATACCGACTGAGCGGTACGAGCGGGATGAAATAAGGGCTATTGTTGATTTCGTTGAGGACGGGGGTGGGCTTCTTCTGATTGGCGATCACACGAATGTGTTCAATTCCAGCACTTATCTGAACGACATTTGTCGGCAGTTTGGGTTTGCGTTTGCCCACGATTTGCTTTTTGCCGTGGGTAGTGCTTACGAGCAAGCCTGGCAACCGGGGCCGGCAGCTCATCCGGCTGTCCAACATGTGCCTCCTTTACATTTTGCCGTGGGATGCTCGATCGATCCGGGCCGAAGTGTGGGCCGTGCCGCGATGGTTGGACAGGCGTTGTGGAGTCTTCCCCCGGAGTTTCACGTGGAAAACTACCATCCGGTGCCCGAGTATCGGGCCGACATGCGGTTTGGGGCGTTTATCCAACTATGGGCGGCGCGATATGGTCGTGGCAGGATTTTAGCTTTTGGTGATTCAACGATCTTTTCGAATTTCTGCATTTTTCAGCCGGGCAAAGCAGAGCTCCTTCGGGAAATGATTCACTGGCTTAATCACCGAAGCGTTTGGGATTCCAATACCGTTCGCTTACCGGTTTTGTGGGGGGCAACTTTGTTTGCCTTGGCAGCGCTCCTTGTGGGTGTGGCGATAGCCGTCCGGCAAGGTACAAGTTGGCTTCTCATCCTTGCTGTCGGCTCTATCGGCTGGAGTTCAGGGAGTTTTGTGAGTAATCTTCCTCGCCGGATGGCCTATTTGTCGCCCGAGTGCCGAACGCCCCGGACCTGGGTAGCCGTGGATCGGACTGTTTCGGAGGTTCCTTTGGCATTAGGTGCTTTCAATCAGGGCGAAGGTGAGGGATTCGGACTTTTCGAACAATGGATTCATCGGCTCGGGTTCTTTTCACGTCGCACCGTGGGTCGTGAGGCCTTTCAAGCAGCCGGGATAATTGTCGTGTGCCCTCGGCGATCGGTCCCTCATCCGTTTCGTGAGCAGTTAATTCACTATGTGGCCGAAGGAGGAAGGCTTTTGGTATTGGATTCGTCAGATGCCGCCGGAACTACCGTCAACAGCTTACTTTGGCCCTTTGGTTTGGAAATCAGTCATGCCGAGGCGAAAGGCGGGCCAATTCGTTTTGAGGATGGAGGGGTGAAGCTGGACGTAGAACATGCTTGCCAGGTTTTGGGGGGCGAACCCTTCGCCTGGATTGAGGACATGCCGGTAGCCAGCCGCTTACGCTTCGGCCGAGGATCGGTGATGGCCATCGGATTCGCTGATCTTTGGAATGACCGCTCCATGGGAGAAACGTGGATGATTGCCCCCGAGCCGACCCTGTTCCTGCGAAAAGACCTCGACCCTGTCATTCGGGAACGGTACGAGGCGCTATTTGCCGTGCTTCGTTCTTGGATGGAGGACCGGCCGCTAGAGCGTCGCCCACCACCACCCGGGGCAGCCGGAGTTCCAAGCGCGCAGTCGGAATCGTTAGCTAGCCCCGCAAACCCAGAAGGAAATAAAGCTGCAAAGTGAGGTGGGAAACAAGCCGCAAACTCACGAGGAAAACAACCCGCAAACTTAGGAGAAAACCTGCAAACGCAGGAGGAGATCAAGACGGCTCTTGAACCCTACGGCACTCTAGTTCTGGCGCGGCGGAAATTCCTACAAAATTCCGAGACGGTCGAGAGCCCTCATGAAATCGTCGGCGCAAGCTGACCTATCGTTTCTTATTGGCCCGGCCAGGGTGAAAGTTTGCCGATGGGATCAAACCGACAAGAGGAAAACTCACCACTTTCTGGCAGGTGCCCCGCCTTGCCCGCCCAAGAAGGTCGCTCACCTCTAAATAAGTGCTCGGAACATCTCTGTGTCCGCACGAGTTTGCTTTCATAGTGCTTTTGCCCGAGCGGCGCATCGCCACATGCAGATGTCCGTAAAGTTGCGAATCGGTCGATTCCGTCGTTGCTGAGTGTGAGTTTCTCTATCCTGACGATAAGCTTTTTTCCATTCCCTCATATCAATGGCCGCTTTTCTCAAAACGATCGATGCTGCTGTTCAGCCCTTTGAACACCACACGATTTGAACCTTGTATCAATGGGCGCTTTTCTCAAAACAATCGATTTTGCACCGGCTGTCCCAGCGGTTTGGCCTGCCAGCCCTGCTCGCAAAGCCGATGCACGAAGCTTTCCGGACCATGAAGACAAAAAATTTGATCAGGAGCGACTTGCTCCACAAGCTGGATGAGTTCCTCGTAGTCGGCATGATCCGTAAGCGGTAAGGCTTCGTCGACCCCCAAACGATATTTCGTGGATTCATCCAGTGCCCAGCCCGTCACAGCGATGCGAAACAGCTTGAATTTCAGCGGGGGAAGCGAGGCTCGCGGCGGAACCACCAGCACCGCCGGCATTTCCAGTTCCGAGTTACACAGGCTGTAATGCCCGAGCGTGACGCCGAATTGCTCGTACACCTGACTTACCCGGTAAACTTGTTGGTGTTGCCACACGGAAAAGCCAGCCTTCGTCAATGCGGAGGTGACCTCTTGGGCTTTTCCTACCGAATAGGCGTAAATCACCGGAAGCATTTCCGCATTTAGCACACGGGTAACCAGCTCGAAAAGCCGAGTTACGGTTTCCTCCCGAGGCGGCATCCGATAATGTGGCTGTCCGTAGGTGCTTTCCATAATGAGGATATCGGCACGGGGGATTTGAGCCGGTTCGGCCGTGAACGAGCGTTTGAGCCGAAAATCGCCCGTGTATAGCAACGAGCAATTTCCCGCTTCCACGTGGAGCATGGCCGATCCTAGGCAATGTCCTGCGGGAAAGGCCGTAAGTCGCATCCCTGCCCAATCTTTCGGTACACCATACTGTAGTTCCACCACAGGCCGTGTGCCCAGCCGAAGTTGATATAAGGCCGCGGTTGGGGCCGTGCAAAGGGCCAACTCGTGCCGCGCCATGTGATCGGCATGAGCATGGGAGATAAACCCCTGAGGTTGCCGTCGCCGAAAGTCGACAGCCAAGCCATTGGTCAATTTGATCCCCCCATCCCAGAAAAATAAGAGGTCTTTTGCTAACATTTTCTTGTGTTGGGCTACGGTGTTGATCGACTGAATGCCGGCCGTATCGCGCAGACCCTTCGCCGATTTGTGTGACGGACCATCGATACCTCGACGCGCTTTTTCAAATATGATCCCCCGATGGCCGCGTACTCTCAGCAAGCGTATGTCACGTGTGAAAGACGTTTTTGAGCCTCTCACCGGGTCATTCTTTCGCCGTCACAATCACGCGCAAATCGCCGACATTCGTTTCGGTAAAGCCGGTTTTTATGAGGTTCCCCAACTTGTCAAAAAAATGATAGGCATCATTTCGGCGGAGAAAAGCCGTCGGATCGAGGCTTAGCGCGGCAACTCTTGCCGGGGTATCGCTGTCGAACCAAGCGCCGGCCGCATCGGTCGGACCATCCTCGCCATCCGTTCCAGCCGATAAGAAGACAAATGGTCCCATGGGCTCATGCATCAATTGGCACAGGGCCGCGAGAACTAGCTGTTGGTTTCTCCCACCCTTGCCGCGCAATGCAGGAGAAATCAACCGGACCACCGGCTCGCCCCCACTGATGATGCAATCTCCCTTTCCCCCGCGATGCATCCGCAGCATCTTGTGCACCAGTTGGCTAGCCACCTCTTCGGCAGTTGGCTCGGAGCTTGCGGCGAGTTCGACCACCGGGTCATAACCCAGTCGAACGGCTTCTTTTTGAGCTTCCTCAACAGCAAGCTTCAGGTTTCCGATAAGCAAATTCCGCACCTCGCATTGAGGGGGAGCCGGGATTTGTCGCTCCGGCTCCGCAAGAAAATCCCAAACTCGCTGCGGGACTTGCGGGGGTTTTAGCCCCAATTGCCGAAATACTTCAAGCGCCTTACGACGATGAGCTGTTTCGATTACGGTGGGACCGGAGCCGATCGTCGCTAACGAGTCCCCCAACACATCCGACAGAATAAGCCCGATTAATACCCCGGCACGGCAGCTTCTTGCCAATCCGCCGCCTTTGATCCGACTAATTTGCTTTCTCACCAGGTTGAGTTGTTCGATCGTGGCCCCGGCAGCACTTAAAAGTCGGGTAACCTGCAATTTGTCTTCTAAGGTGATCGGAGGAATCGGGGCCGGCAAAAGGGCCGAGGCACCCCCGGAAATCACACACAGGCAAAGATCTTCTGGCTCCAAATCATTAACGAGTTGCAGAATCCTCTCTGCACCCTCGGCTGCCGCAGCGGTTGGTTCATTTTGTCCGGATGTTCGGGCCGGATGCAGATGAATAGCTTGCAAAGGCCGGACGCAGTCCGCCGGCACATTGACCCAGCCGAAAAGGCGATTTTGTCCGAGGAAATCCGCATCGAATTTCTTTTCGATCGCTTCCGCCATGGCAGCAGAAGCTTTTCCGCCGCCAACCACCGCAATCCGGCGGATTTTGTTGAGCGAAAAGCTCCAGGGGCCGATTCTCAGCTCGGTTCGTTCGACGGAAACATGTTTTTCGATCAGTCGGGCGGCGAAGACCGCTTCAACCCCTGCGTGCCAAATGCGGAAAGCATCCTGACGTAACTTTTCAAGGCATTCTTGTCTCGACACTCGATGAGATCCGCTTCAAAAGTTTTCCCTTTAGCCACTCGGTGGCTTGCGAGGGCTCATGGAAAATCCTTCTGCTAATATGAGCTCACTGATACTCCCCACAAAAAGCGAAAACGGACACTACTTGCAAGAATCGAAATAATCGAAATACTTGTGCCAATCAATGACCTGCGAGGATGCCTCCATGCGGGAGCCACGGCATGCAGCCCGAATTCACGAACGCCCGCTTCGCGGCCATAGCAGTCTAGGAAAGGCTTATTCTCAGGGCGCATAAGGATTCTTTTATTTCCGATTATGGTGCGGCATGTGTCTTGGGATTTCGCGGACAAACGGAAATGCCGTTAATTTTGATTGCCGGTGGGGCATCAGTGTTTAACCTCTGTAGACGGTGAGAAAGCGTCGCCAAAGGGTTTCGGAGTCCACGATTTCCTGACCGAATTGCGTGGGGTATTCGGATCGGAAGATCAAACCCGCCAAAAAAACTTTTCCTTGCCAACGAGCGGGCCCGGCGAGACCACACCACGGGGAGCCTTTTTCGCCTTTGCCGGGGAGCTTCGCCTCCGCGAAAAAACGGTGGGCAAAACCCTTGCTACTGACTTGAGACGGCCATTCGATCATCACTGTTCCATGAAGAGCTGCTATTTTGGATAATCCCGGTAGCAAAGCTTCCAGTAGTTCCTCGCCCTGGCCAATCGGTGGTAAAACCCCTGCTGTGCCCGCGGGCGCGAAAACGACGGCGGCCAACCTCACCGGAACCCCGAGAAACTCAAGCCGAGGGCCTGTTTCCGGAGGTCCCTGGCTTCCCAACGCCGATAGATCTATTCGAAGATCGACCGAAGGTTGTCGGTCTTTCGATCGCCACTGTTTTAACAAAGCATTCCACAAGATTAAAATCACGATAAGCACCAGCAAAAGCATCCAGCGGGCGTCGTAAAGCGTTTTCCCAATTTCTTCTAGCGTGTTGTCCATCATCACTCATCCCAAAGTACCAAAGTTTACCTTTTGGCCCCCGCGCGGTGTTTCGTTGAGCGAGGTCTACCTCGTCAAGCGAAGTTTACTCGGATAGCATCTGCGCTTAAAATGGCCGAATCGCTCCGCCCTCTTGCCCTTGTTATCCAGGCACGGTCCATAGCTTTTGCTTGCGAACAGCTCGCGCGAATGATCCGGGCCTGATTGATGACCCGGCCCTAATTAAGGCCCGCGGCCCGAAATCTAGGAAGTTCTCGCATCCTTCCGAAAGCTCCGTCGACAAAAAATGATATACTCTCAACGAGCTGTGGGACGGTTGTTCAAGCTACTCTTTCGGCAGAGAATTCTGCGATTTCGTCCTCTCGCGGAAGCGAAGGCTGGGCACCCATTCGCGTCACTGAGACGGCGCCGGCTTTGGCCGAAAACTCGATCGCCGCCTCTAAGGAGAGCCCTCGGGCCAAAGCGACCGCTAACGCCCCGTTAAAGGCATCGCCGGCAGCGGTTGTATCCACTGCATTCACCTTAAATGCGGGAATGAGCAACTTTCGTTCCTGCGTGGCAAGGAAAGCCCCCCGAGCTCCCAAAGTGATAATCACATGCCTGACCCCGCGTTTCAACAACGCCTCAGCGGCTTGGTCAGCCGTTGCCTCATCGACCACACGGATGCCGGTTAACCCTTCTGCCTCAGACTCATTGGGGGTCAAGTAACTCACGCGGGAGAGCAAATCGTCATCCAATGGTACGGCCGGCGCGGGATTGAGAATCACAGGTACCGAGTGTTCATAAGCCAGCTTGACTGCTGTTCGGACTGCCTCCCAAGGTATCTCCAACTGCACGAGTACAACGCCGGCGCGGGCAATAACCGACTCAGCCCGGCGGACATCCGCGGCGGTCAGTCGGTGATTGGCTCCCGAAGCCACGGCAATCATGTTTTCGCCTGAAGCATCCACCATGATGAGGGCAACCCCGGTATGATCGTCCGGATCCCGAACCACGAATTGCGTATCGATTCCCTCGGCTTCATATCCTCGGAGCGCCTCCTGGCCAAAGGAATCAGTTCCCACCCTTGCGACGAAAACCACATGAGCACCTAGGCGAGCGGCCGCCACGGCTTGATTTGCCCCTTTACCGCCGGCTGCCACAACGAATTTTCCGCCGGTGACCGTTTGCCCGGGATGCGGTAAGCGATCGCACTTGACGACCATATCCGTGTTGCTACTTCCTACCACTACGACAACAGGCTTCGTTTGTGCCATTGCGAATCCCTCAACTTGAAAAGACTTTGCCAGGAGAAACGTGGTCAGGTACCCCTAGCCCGAAGGTCCTTCCGCGGTACGCCGCGGCTTGGGGCACCCTTTTTTGGAATTCACCCCTACCAAAACTCTTGCCCAGGAACCTTCCAAACTCTTCCCTGGGAAATACTCCAAATGTTGGCCTTAAATGTTGGCCTTCCCTTTGGAGGCCGTGCCTATGGAGCCTTTCTCGTCGGACAGTGTAGCTTTGGAGCCCCCGCTGGAGGAGGTGTCTGGTAAGTATCCTCATCACAGAACGCGCAGCTTCCGAGCCCCTGCGGGAGGAAAGGATCCCGTCGAGCCGCACTTCGCTACGTGGTTTCCCTCGTTTACCTACAGACGGTTTCGAGGCTGTATCGAATTCGATCGATCCTACCCCCAGGCGACATCTTCCGTCGCTCGTATAGACTCAAATGCGGCGGCGCTGGGTCATCACGGCGGCCACAATGATGATTCCAGTGAGCATTAAGCGCTGAGCTTCAGGAACCGCGTTGATACTGAGGATTTTTTCGAGATAACCGATGGTCAATGTACCGATCAACGTCAGCCCGATTCCGCCCCGCCCCCCCATCAAATTTGTTCCACCGATTACCACGATGGCAATTGCATTCAGTTCGTAACCCCAGCCGGCCTCAGGATCGCCTTGTTTTTCCTGGGCTGCATGACAGATTCCTGCCACAGCGGCCAACACACCGGTCGCCATGAAGGCCAACAATTTCGCCCTCACCACGGGCACGCCGGAGAGCCGGGCCGCTTCCTCATTTCCCCCGATTGCATATAGTTCGCGCCCCCAACGATGCCATGTCAAGAAAAGCCATGCAATTGCTGCACAAGCCAAAAATATCACCGTGACAACACTCAGGTTTTCACCCAAAATCCTCGCGTCGATCTGATCGAAAATCGGGGGCAAAGGGACGTATCGGTAAGTTCCATCCGGGTTCTGGACCGCGGTCGACACCTTCATGCCACCGCTGATGGTCTTAGCCAACCCCCGCGCAAAGACCATCATCGCAAGAGTGGCGATAAAAGGTTGAATTCGGAATCCTGCCGCCAACGCCCCGGAGACACCCCCACACGCGGCCCCAATAACTAAACAGGCTACCACCGCAAGCCATGCCGGCCATTGCCAATGAATGGACATTAAGGCAAAGGCGACAGCCGAAAGGGCCAAAACGCTGCCTACAGCCAAATCGATACCGCCTGCAATGATCACTAAAGTCATCCCGCATGCAAGGATTCCATATTCGGAGGCCTGGCGGAGGCCATCCCGGTGCGTTCCTAATTTGTAAAAAGCCCCATCGGCATCAAAAAGAATGCCCAAAAGCAGGACCAATACCAGTGCAACCAAAGCCCGACCAGCCGGAGCCGTCACGTACCGAATCCAATTTTCCGTCTTCCCCTGAATAGCCGTCAGAGCATTGAGCAAGCAGTACGTTCCGATGAAGCCCAAGACGTACCAGCCAAGGAGCACTGCATGGAAAGCCGTGCGAGCGGAAAGCTGGATCCCGATCAGACCACACAGGAGTTGAACGCCAGAGATCAACGGCACCGGTACCCCGGCAAATCGGCTCGCCAGGGCCATGCCGATACCAAGCACGGTTAGTGCCGATGCGACCCAAAGCCACTTATTCCCCAAATTTAAGTCTCCTAAGATTTTTGGTTTTCCGTGGCCAAGCTTCGCTTTAAAAAATTACCCCCAACTATTTTGAAAGATAGCCCTGGGAAAACTAGCCCCTTTTGAGGCAATGCCTTTCACGGACGCCGTAAGCTATTTCCGAGCACCCCCAACGGCGCGAAGCCCCAAGTTTTGGCAAACCGGACTATCTTCAGTAAGTCTAACCACCTTCTCGCCCGACTAAAAATCCGTTTTTTCCCGGGAAAAGTTCGGACAACCCCTTGGGCTCAACACCCCTTCTTCGTTGGCGTGCTTGATATATCTCCGAGATTTTTCAGCAAGACGAGTGCACTATATCTCAGCAAGACGATTGCACTATGGGGTACATATCGTCCGCCCACCCCGACCCTCAAATACCAGAAGCTCTTTCTCGCCCCGCATGTGCATTTTTGCCCACAGCTACTTTTTGATCGTTCGTCCTTCGGGTCAATTCAACTGCTATAATCGGGCTAATGGCTTCGTGTCTCGGCGGGCTTTTCCGGTGATCCGAGCTAGCATCGATTGCCTTCTTCCAAAAAAAAACACGCCCGCTTGACGCGGCACCCCAAAACAGCTATTCTTCCAAATTGTGGTGCTAGGCGACGATTGGACCTATCGCATCGAGAACATAAAAGCGGTTAGCTTTAAGTAGTCGTCTAGCTCCGCTGTTCGTTTCGGACTTCTAAGAACTGTGTTTGAATTGTCTCTTTTTTTGTCCGGTGGACTTTCTCACACACGCTCAGCAAGCTCGCGCAAGTTTGCGGTGACAATCGATATTCCAGTCCGAAACCTCGCAAGGGCAATCAGAACGCCCGTAGCCTACGCGTCCCTAAAAGCCGGTAGCAGACTGCAAAAAACGCACTCCGATTTTGTTGCAAAGTACGAGCGTACGAAGACCGTCTGAGGGTCTGTTCTCCCAGAGGTTCGTGCTGAAATGGGTCGCGATCATTCGGCGCGCACGAAGCATGGTGCAGGATCCACCTTAGGCGGAGGGACCCTCCTCTCGCCCGGCGGGGTGGGGGATATTTGTTTCATGCCTTCGGGTT
>Ga0116210_1000170_pt1 | contig 69667 bp, 53 predicted proteins | sample TshhotsprinmetaG_FD_94483 | JGI IMG/M metagenome (GOLD analysis project Ga0116210, IMG submission 94483) | Hot spring microbial communities from South Africa to study Microbial Dark Matter (Phase II) - Tshipise hot spring metaG | ecosystem: Environmental > Aquatic > Thermal springs > Hot... | reverse complement strand
TTGACAAATGAAGCATAATGTGATATAATATGGATAGAAATCTCTAAAGAGGAGGGAAAAATGGAGAAATTGGATGATTGCCGTTGCAGTACTTTTGACAGCCTTAATGCCCCGAAGGGCTTTCCTTCGATTCTGACGCACTTCAGTATCTCACCGAACAGGGGTGCGTTCCCGACGTGCCTTAATGCCCCGAAGGGCTTTCCTTCGATTCTGACCCCTTCCAAGCCACCATGGGAAACAACCCCATTTTCACTATCCCAGTGGATCGTAAAGGCCATTTCATGCACCATTTTGCCACCCCAGTGGGGCAATATTCCCCACCCGGCATGGCACTTGACATTTTTATCGAGCACCCCCTCAGAAAGTTTAAAAAACGGCCTCAATAATCGAGGTAACTCAGAGGGTGCTCGATAACATGGGTAACTTTTTAACAATTCGCCATATACGACACCCGGTCTACACAATGTACACCTCCGGTTCGTCTGCCAGCAGCTTCGCCTGACCCAGCGCCAGAATCTGCCTGGCACAGGTCGCACACAGACGGTACACCCGCACGCTGTCCTTATCCTCTTCCATAATGCTCCGAATCTCCCGCAAAAGACGGGTGATCTGCGCCTGGCTCAATGTGCACTCAAACACGCTATACTGTACGCGCTCCCCATAATCGCACAAGGCCTTCGCCAGGCGGACGCGCCGCCGGTCATCCGGTATATCGTAACTGACCAGGATGAACGTGGCATCTTTCCGAACCATCGAGCGACCAACACACCCACTCCCTCAACGCACGGTGAACGGGCGATAGACATCACCCGTGCGCATTGCCCGCGCCATCTCCTGCGCTTGCAGCTCGAAACAGCGTCGATAGGTGGTCTGCTCACCCGTCAAAGGGTGAGTAAACGGCACCCCCAGGCGCGCCTCAAACTCCCGCACAAAAGCATTACGCCCCGCCTCGCTCAACAAGACAGGTCTTTCGGGATCTTCCTGGCGACTGAAGTCTCCCATCCGCACCTGTCCACCATTCAGACAGCGCAACGTAACGCTGTCTACAACGATACAACGAAACTCCTCAGCAATGTCAAGCGCCAAACTAGGACGGTTGTGGGCATCGCTGTGCAGGCAGCCCAGATAGGGATCCAACCCAACCGCTTCGAGTGCACTTTCGAGATAGCGTAACAGCAATGTGTAGCCGAAGCTGAGCAGCACGTTGACCGGATCGCCGGGGGGCCGGCGCACTCGCCCCACAAAGTTCCACTGTGGGTCGCGCAGCAGCCAGCGGAAGACACCGAAATAGGCCGCCGTGCCGGCGCCCTCCACTCCACGCAGGCTGTTGAGGCTACGCACGCGCTCCACGTGATGCATCAGATCGAGCAGTCGATCGATGGCTGCCTGCAGCTCGGGACGTGCCCGCTCGCGCTGGTAACGTTGCAGCAGGATGCGCATATTGTGCAGCTTGGCGCGCACAATGGCACGCCCTGTCTGCAGTACAAATGCTGCATCGTCCACACGTCGATATTGCCAGCGTCGCAGCGTGCTGTAGCCATTTGTTGCGCCCACCACACGCCCACGGTAGTGACCGTATTGATCGCAGAATATCACGTCGATGCCCTGACCCATCAGACTGGTCAGCGCCGGCGTGGTGATCGAGACATTGCCGAAGATGAGCACACGCTCTACCTTGATAAGTGGCACACTCTGCAACACCTCATCCTCTTTAGTCACCACCAAGCGCCGGCTCTCCTTGTGGATTTTCGCACCCTGCTCAACGACATACAAAGGGGGCATCGGTTGCATCTCCACGCCAATGCATCGCAGCCCATCATCCCACCTGCCGATCGAGTCGATCCGGCCAGGACGTGTCCTTTTCCTCAGCTCGAGGCATCGTTATATTTCGCACCTGCCCCAGGCCGGACGCCGTGCCATAGCCCACTCCGCTGTAGAAAGCATACGCCGCCAGCAAGTTCAACGCGCTCAGCCAGTAGCGGTCGCGGTTGAGTGCAGTGAAGGCCACCCGGCCACAAAAGCCGATGAACAGCGCACCCTCTTTGCCCGGGAGCGAGTGGGTGCGCAAGGCATAGCGTGTCACCACGACCACTTCGGCAGCAAAGCGACGAACTTCGGGACTGAGGGCTACCGGAGCGAAAGTCTGCCAGCGCTCCAACAGGCTGCCAAACACCAGCTCGGGCAGTGGCAAAGGCACATAGCGTCCACTGCTACGGAAGGTGGTCGGCGAGACAAAGTCGAGCTCCACACGCGATGTCACCTGACGCGCCCCATCCAGCAGGTAACATATTGCCAGCGTCTGGTAGTCGCTTTGTGCGGCCCATGGATGCACCGATGCATCCAGCGTGGCGCCCAGCACGCGCAATGGCAAGCCGTCTATGTCCACTTCATCAGGTGGGCTGGCCGCCAGGCGCATCAGACAGGCACTTACCGGCTCCGTCAGGCCGGTAAAACGCAGCCAACCGTGCTCACCCGGTCGCACAATCAGGCTGCCTGCGGCGCGACGCCCCAACATCAAATTCGAAGCCGTGTATGGGCGCGGCCCCTCATCGTCATGCAGTTGCGTTGCCAGCGCGGCGTCTTGTTCGCCAACCAGACGCAACAGCAACGCCTGCGTCGCACGCCCCAGACTGGCAGGCAGGTTACCACCTTCCCGTGCTTCCAACTGCATGACCAAACTGGTGAGCATCCCAATTCTCTCTGAATAAATGCAAAGGCACAAAGACGCTCAAACTTGCTTCTGTGCTAAGCTATGCGTCTCCCTCTTGCCTCTTCGCGCACTTGTTGCAGATTGATAATCTCAGCTGCCTCAAAGCGGGGCGGCAAGACGTCCTCTACCGGCCGCATGCGCACTACGGGTGCAAAGTAGCCCATACGTCCATGTAACTCGGCAAGCAGTGTCATTGCGATGGCGCTGAGCGTAGACGGATTCACAAAGATGGCCGCGTGTTGCCACTCCTCAGATGTCAGGCCGAGACTGTCGACGAGTTCGCGGACCTGCTCGGCAAAGGGCCTGGTGTGATCAAAATGCGTTGCTACTTCGATCAGCCGGTCGATTGGCCCGCCGATCAACTGCTCGATCTGCGTGCGTTGTTCCTGGGTCAATGGATGTCCGAAATTGAGCAGGATCATTTCCTTCTCCATTGTGTCCACAGATCGTTCCCTCTCTTCCAAAACCAGATTGCTTCCTTCTACGAGCTCTTCGGCCAGATCGTGCAGGTCGCAAACCACTTGCCGTGCTCTTCGCAACAGCGAGGACGATCGGGATGCGTCAGGTCGCATGCCGGCGTGAGCCAAATCGTTACGCAGCCTGGAAAGTTTGTTCCACACATCGACGAGACTGTACCTCGACGCCAGATCGGCCACCTCATCGGTAAAAGGTGTGTCTTGAGGAGGTCTTTGCTTGCTCTGAGAACGCTGCCATTCCGCTACGTTGGTAATGGCTGCCTCGACTTGTTCACGGGCGTCCCGGTCGGTCAGCGCTTTATCGGTCAGATGATAGAGCAGGAGCGAGATGAACCACTCACGCGCTAAGGTGATTGCCTGGACAACCTGTTCCTTCTCCATGTACCAGCGCACAATTTCCCATTGGACGCGTAAATTGTCCAGGCGCCTGTCGAGATCCTGCGGGCTGGCCAGAGCCAGAGAGCGATAGGCCTGGATGATGCGATCGGTCAACAGGGAGAAGGGACGCGCATGGGTCCCCACGATGGCACGTTGCCTCTGTAATGTCTGCACCAGTCGTTGCGCTTGTTCCATTGACTCCAGAGGACGGCTAAGGCGCAGCGCCAACGAGACTGCTTCCATAGCCTCGGCAGTCCACTTCAAGCTCTTGCCCAGCCGGCGTGCCTTCTCATTCTGCCCCATCTGCACACCGGTCGGCATGCCGGCACGGAGCAATTCAGCCAGGTCGCGCGCGTCGCCAAAGCGGGTAAAGCGGTCCGTTGCCACGATCCAATCCAGCAGGGTGACAAAGGGGGTCAAGTCGAACACTGGGCTTTCGTTCCGCTCATTGCGCGCTTCATAGGCTCCGTAGTAGACGCGCTGCACGTCCACTCCCTTGGCCTTCCTCAGATAAGCGACAGCCAGGAAGCTGAGGAAGGGCAATGAGCGGAAGCCGTTGGTGATGTCGACAACCAGCTCGCTGCCATCAGGTACGCGTTGGGTGAGTGTGTCGAAGATGTCCCACAGCTCCTCTTCCCGACAGCCGTCGGGGATGAGCACTTCGATGGGCTGGGTTACGGTGTGGATCTCGTCGGCGAGTGTCTCAAAATGCTTCTGACGTGCCGCCTCGGTGACCACAATCAGGGTGTATTCGGGCGTGGGTTCCAGGAAGCGTACCAGCGCAGCAGCGAAGTAGCGCGTCTCGTGGCGCTGCATACCCATCACGTAAGTGGTGACTTTGAGGTCAGCAGTACCCAAGAAAGTCAACAAGTACATTCTTGTCCTTGTCCTCTCCGTTGGCGACGGACGCTTGTTTCATCCGGATGCCTCACAAGGCGCTAGGAGCGACACGGCAGCCGCTCCGCGATGCGTTGGCGCAGGCGTTGCACGTCGCCGTCACTGAGCTTCCTGAGTCCTCCGTGCCAGTCTACCAGCTCGATCACGCTGATGTTGAGCGCTCCGGCAATTGCTTTATACTGTTCGTCGCGTGTCTCGCCGGTAACTAAGAAGCGGGCGGCGTAGGTACCCGTGAGCTCACGCGCGGCAGCGGTGGTCAGCTGGTCCACAGCGTGCTTGCCGCTCCCACTGCCGCCACTTTTCACCTCGATGAAACCGACCTGATTGCCACAGCGGATGACCAGATCGATCTCAACCTGCTCCTTGAGACCGGCCGGGCGAACGCCACGCTTAATTTCATCTACACAACCGCGCAAGGCATCGTAGACCGCTTTTTCCAGCTCACCGCCTTTCTCTTTGCTGGAGCTATTCTCCTCGTAACCATCGAAGTGAGCCCAGAGATAGTCATCCAGGCGGATGGGATCTTGATCCAGCACAATGCGATCCTCAAGCGTGGCTGTATCATCCTGCCAGTAGTAGCGGTAGAGCACGCTCTGTTGATCGCGCCCGCGCCGACCCTCGGTCTGTAGATAAAGAAAGGGGCTGCGAAATTGCCGGGCCAGATCGTAGGCAGCCAGTACCATGGTCTTGGTACCGCCAGTGAGATTGAAGAGAAAATCTCCGCCCGAGGACATCATCTCTTGTTGGATCTTGTCGCGGATCGAGGCGATGTTGTAGGCGTCCTCTATCTTGAGCGGCTGGGTCTCGGTATCGGAGAGCAGATTCCGCAAGCGACGGGTCTGATCCTCGGTGTGCTTGGTATGCACCAAGACTACTCTCTCCGGCTTGAGGTAACGCGCCGGCAATAGATTGGGGATGGGCTGCTCGCCCACCAGGGCCACCATCGTGGTCATTCCTTCACCTCCTTCATTTCCACCAGCACCCAGCCGAGGGGGACAATGGGCAGTTCGCGCGTCTGACCGCTGGTTGAGCGTTCCACTTTGACCAACACGCGTCGGCTTTTCGGAAAAGGATCACCGGGCTGCCGCCTGCCGCGGGTCATCTTGTAATCTCGTAGTATCGTTTCCATAAAGCCTGGGTCGCTCTGGAGATGGCTACCAAGAGTTTTACTGTCCCAGCCAGTGCCCCAGCCCAGCTGCATGAAGAACTCGTTGTCAGCAAGCGCTTCCTGCTGCCATTCTTTGTACAACTGCACTAGGCGTTGGCTGTTCGGAACGCTGCTCAATAAATTGAGCTCCTGTGTCAGCCGGTGAGTGTAATAAGCACGCATCACCTGCGCCAGCTGCATCACCATATTCTCCCAACGCAGTTTGAGTTCATGCTGCTCAGCCCACCGCGAGAAAAGCATAGTGTCCACCTTCAGTGTGAGCTGCAGCTCGGTTTCAGGTCTCAAGGCCTCCAGCTCAATCGGTGCACCCAACGAACCACCTCGATTGAGCACGCGCGCGTTGACCAGCATCAGCTGTTCTGGCGAAACCGGCGCGCTGTCAGACACTTGCAGCGCGCGTAGGGTGTCCTTATTCGGTGCCTTACCACTGTGCTCGCTGAACATCTCCTGCTCATACCATTGGGCAGCGAAGCGACGATCGCGACCCAGCTGTGCCCGCTCGGGACGTAGCTTGAGCGCACGCCACGCTGTCCACGCTAATGCTGTGCGCAACGCCCCCTTCACGGTCGTGCCGGGCAGGTAGGGGCGATCGTAGACGTCCTTGATTTGTTCGCGCAACACAGCGCCAGGCGCATGTGAGCGTGGCGTTCCCTTGATGACATAACGAAAGAAAGGACTCCCCATCTGGTAATCACGCGGCTGCAACAACTGCTTCGGTGGCGTTTTGGCCAATCGATCAGCCAGTGCCGGATCGTCGGCGAGTTGCGCTTCCAACAATGTATTCTCGTTGATCCGCCATGTGTGCCCATTCTGAATGGCATAGTCATACTCATTGAGCAGCTCGCGTCCATTACCGATATGCAATGGTGTGAGCGTGCGCACAATTACCCGATACATACGATAGCCATCCCGCTCGCTCATTGAGATCCCTCCTGTATGCCAATCGCCAGAGCCAGTCCGTAGCGCCACACGGGATGTTCAAGCCAGCTGGTGGAGCTGCGATACACGGGTCGCACATCGACCACATCGCCCCAAGGGAGTTCGCCCACTGCGTGAACAATGCTGCCCTCGCTCACGAGCCACACGCGGCGGCGGCGCTGTGCTGGAGAGCCCCATGTGCGCAGCCAACCGCCCACCGGTATCAGGCTATATCCCCACGCCCGCGTGAGCGCATTGGGCAGCTCTTTTGCGCGCGGATGGTAACGGCTGAGCAGCAGAGCTGGTGTGCCCTGTTGTGGGTCGGGCAGCTTAAGCCGCCGATCAGCACGCTCCCAGCGAAACGCACCGTAGCCGGTAGTGCGTTCGCCCCCTACTCCGTCATCACCCAGCAACGTCAACAGGCGCTCCATAGTAACGCGGTAGCTCGACTGTCCTAGTGGCGCATCGGGATCACGCCACTGAATTCCAAACCACAGTCCACAGTTCGACGCAAAGCAGACACGGCCGGCGTGGAAAATCTGTGATGCCGAAGTAATGCGACTAATTGTGACGCGCGGCACCTGCACATTGGCGAACACGCGTCGTTGCCGCAATGTACGTCGCGGCAACGTGCGATGGCATTTTTCATCGCGCGTCCAGTGTACTGGTAGCTGGTCGCACTCGTCGACGGTCAGCCAGAACGCTCCTCCCTGCAGTGCGACTCCTTTGGTTGGTTCTGCCTTTGCGTCAGCCGGGAAGAGCCACCCCTCCATCTGCTCACCCTTTAGTATCCTCTCTAGAATGCCCGGCGATACGTAACGGATGCGGCTGATGTCTTTGCGCCGTTCCTTGAGCACCTCGGATCCAAACAGGTGCTGTAATGCCACCGGCATTGGGAAAAACAGCACCGCACCAGCATAGGGAAAGGCACTTGTGAGTACAAAGGGTGCATTGGCCTCACTGTGTTCCCAAAGGTCATTCTCAGGTGCTGCGCCAGCTTGCCTCAGCTGTGCACGGGGGAAAGATTCCATCCACTGTGCCGGCTCGCCTCCGTCGCGCCGGTAGGTATCCACTAACGCGGCGAAAAGCGAGTCCGATGGGATGCAGACGCCACTTTCCTCCAGCGTAACGGCATGTGTGCCGATATGGAGTCCGCCCGGAAACGAGAGACGGATGACGTCAAGCGTTGGCATAATTGCCTCCTTTCCGCAGCTCGGCTACGCCGGGAGGCCAAGGGCTCGCTTGACCTCTTTGATAATGGTAGCGCGCTCCTGCAAAAGATTGCTTAGGCTCGGGTATTCTCCAATTTGCTGTGGCTGATCCAGATAGCTGCCGTTGGCGCGCACACCCAGCTGGATGTTTGCAAAACGCACCTTGCCAGAGCCACGCGAACCCAACCCACCCAGGTAGTCGTCTTCCAGCAACTGCATCGCGGTGAAGAGCGCTTCCAGGCGTTCTACATCGCGCTCAGCGTTGCAACCGTCGCCTTCGTAGACGCTGTAAACGAACACGTCTCCGCCCGCGCTGCCAAATATACTGCCTGCCGGCACGCGCTCCATCTGGCGTGGATTGGCTGCCGAGGTGACACGGTCGATCGAGACCTCAACCTTCACCTCAGTATAGGGTAGGTCGGTGCGTGCCGTCTCTTCCAAACGCTTAGCGCTCTCGTCGCTCAGGTGCATATCGCGTACCACCAGACGAGTAGGCGTGGCAAAGTCGCGCTCACCGGGCACTCCGAATACCTGGCAGACATCACACCTTGCGTAATCCTGTCTGCCCTTTTCCTTGTTATCCGCGCCACAGGAATGAATATAGCCCTGTCCGATGCGCTGGTTTTGGGGCAATCCGCGATACTTCTCTAACAGGCTGCGCATCTTGCCCTTGAGCGAGGAACCAGGGATATAGGGTCGGTTGGTGAGTGGATCGCGGATGACCGTTTTGTCCACGCCACCGATCTCGATGCCGGTCTCGGATCCACCGATGTGCAGTCCTGTCACCGCCTCAATTTCAAAACTGAGAAACACGCGTCCTTTCAGCTGGATTTGTTTAGCCATAGGTTGTCCTCCTCTTCTCAGTCACCGCCATACGCCTTGTGATAGGCCAGGATTGCCTCAAAGAACTCCACAAAGCGCTGGTAATTCTCATCCTGATTATCGCGGCTACCCCCAGCCTGTTCTTTGGGTTTCGCTTTCACCACCAGATCAAGCGCTGGCTGTAACACATTCACAAGATCGCGTACCGCGCTGCCGCGCTCCTTGCGCGCTCGATAAGCCATCTTCGGCTTAAGCAGGATAAGCCGTCGCAAGGCCTGCTGACGCCGTCGCTCGATTGCCCACTCCGCCTGGATCTGGCGCACCTCACCGAAGAGCGCTCGAATCTGGCTGGTGGTCAAGCCGCTATCCTTGAGATTCTTTCCCAACTGATCGGCCCAGTGCACCAGCGTCTCCGCCCCATTGGGATCGGTGATAATGGTGCGCAGGTCCTTTTCCGAAGGACGAGGCACAGCCTGTTGTGGATTGCCTCTTGACTGATTCATAGTTCACCTCCGTCAAACAATATATGCAGGTCCTGAGTGACCAATGGTCTCAGTGAAACGTTATTCATCTGATAACCACAAGATCGCACGAAGCCTTTCTAAATCTCACCGTTGTACTGCACGGCGCAACAGCAGGTCCACCCAGCGTGCTGCCAGGCCTATCCATTCGATGGCACGGAAGTTGTCCGCCTTCAGCTGATCAGCCAGCTGGTCGATTTCTCTATCGCCACGATTCTTCTGGCGTTTCGCCATCCGTTTGAGCATGTAATGAGTGCGCCACATCCATGGGCCCCACAACGTCTGCTCCTCACCCTGACGGTTGAGTTCTTCACCACACGCACACCGCTTCCGCGCGGCCTCATCGTGCTGTTCCTGAGCACGCATCAGAATGCGTAACAATGCCTCCGGCACACCCATACCGCCTTCCTCGGGGCGACTGGTAAGATGCAACAGCAGCTGGGCCAGGCTGCTGACCGTATCCAACCCCTGCGGAATTGGCTGCGCCAACCCGAAACGCTCCCACGCCACCGTCTGCCCCAAGAAGGCAACGGCATCCTTGGTACGCTTGAACCCATTTACGCTCCCTTCATAACCTTTGGCATCGCTCTCGGCCTTGCCAGCGTCGTGCGCTGCCTGATAGAGCGGATACTTGCCACCCACCAGAACGACACCCGCGCTGGCGTGGATGCCGGGATGACCCGCGGCGAATGGCGTCAGGTCAGCACGCACACGTCGCGCCAGCTCGATCACACGATCCCACGCTCCTACAAAGAACAGATCATCGCCGCCTGAGTAGATTGAATAGAGTGTCTCGCCGCGCGGCACACCTTTTTTGATCTCTTCGGTTGCCGTCTCCCGGTTCATGCTCTGAGCTAAGTATTCCACCCAGCCTTCGAAATAGAGGCTAATTGCAAAGCTGAGTGTCGCCACACGAGACAAGGTGGCGAAGCGACGCACAACGTTGCCATTCTTGTCATACTCGGTGAAGCCGTCACTGAACAGCCTGCCACCATCATCAAGGTCCATGCGCAACACACCCAACCGCTGGATCCCCCTCGATTGTGCCTCCAGCAGTGAGAAGGGCTTTACATCACCCTCTTTCTGGTCCTTCTCCACTTTATCAGGGAAGTGTTTAAGGTCAGCATGCGTCACACAGGGTGTGACATTCACCAGGAAGCGTCGTCCTACCGCTGTGGTGCTTGTGGGGCCAAGTCTCCCAAGCGCTTCGTCATCCAGCGCCAACACCACTCCCGCGCAACCGCCAGGGGTCGGAGGTTTCTCGTGCACCGCAGCCTGCCAGCCGAAAGCGGCCAAGACCTCGTGCCACTGCCCAGGTTGCGTCTGCGCCAAACTTGGAGAGGTCTCGTTGCCTGAAACCACACATTCACGCAGTTCCAAGTAACGCGCGCGGCGCAAATCCTTGCCCAGCTCCTCGTACGATGCACACGGCGGGCATTTGCGCACCCCTTCCTCCTCGCCCGGTCGCTTGGATTCAACGGTCCCCGGGTGTTCGCGCCCACACACGGCGCACTGCTTTTCCTCATTGCCGCCATCCTCTTGGGGTGCGAACACATCTGACAGCACTTTTTCGGCCTCAGCGAAACGATGTTGCTTTGTGTTGCGCAATGCGCGAGCCAGCTCCTCCCATTTGCCAGAGATGCGCCCATCGAAGAAGTCGGCTGCAGCCAATGGTACGCCAGCCAGCGCCAAGTAGAGGTCACCGCGATGATGCTGCCATAGCCGTCCGCTGATCTGGCGCTGGATGCGCTGCAGGTTGCTATGGTCTTCAGCCCGTGCCAACAGGTAGAAGCCGCCACCACCCTGATAGATCAGGTTGCATACCGGCAGCCCAAGCTCGCGCAGCACGTACCGCGCCAGCACCTCAGTCAGCAGTTGTAGATAGAACGAACGCCCACGCAAAGCGCTCGCTGCACCCTGCGAAGTGATGGTGTAAATAAAATCCTGCACGCCGGAAATATCACCGCCTACCAGTAAAGCTACCTCGGTCGGATTCGTTTCGGGCGACTGGAGTAGCTTATCCAATTGCTCTTCATCGAAGGCATGCACTATAGCGGCCAGCGCTGCAGTCATGCGGCTGTGGTCATACAGGCTGACATCCGGCTGAGAACGATAATAGGCCGACGGTACGCACCACGTGTATTGCTGCATCAACAACAGCAGGCTCTCCAGATAAACCGCCAGTTGCCCCTCCTGGCTGTGCACGTCACAAAGTTGCTTCGCCTTAGTCTGGAAGCCAGCCCACAGGTCGCCATAAGCTCCGGCGACATCCGGCAACGCTTGGCCTGGAAAGAGTGTATCGCGTTGCAGCGCCAGCGGCTTGAGCGGCCAATAGGCTTGGTTTTGGCAGCGCAGCACCCGAGACTCCCCCTGTTCGTTTTGCTGCTTGATCTGCAGTCGACAGAATATGGAAAGCAGCTGGCGTGGCTGTTCTGTATCCTCATCGGCGCGCTCGCCAGCGGAGAGCCGATCAGACAGCGCTACGACTTTGGTCAAACGGTCAATCAATGGTTTATCGTGGTGTCCCATCACTGGATACATAAAACTGCGCCAGGCAGGTGGCACGATTTCATTGACAATATTGCCACCTACCTCGGTGTGCTTACCTGGCCGTTTCGCCCGTTGTGCAAACTTGCCAATGTCGTGCAGCAGTCCAGCAAGAGCCGCCTGCAATGTCTCTTCTTTGATTTCAGCCATCCTCACCTCCTTCAACTTTGTCAGAGGGGCTGTACCGGGCCCAGGCCATTACAGATCCATCCCGTCGTCCAATGGCCCACCGTCTCCAAAGAAGCCCTCGTTGTCTCCGAAAGGCCCTTCGTCACCAAAGAGCGTGTCTTCGCCGCCAAAGGGGTCTTCACTATCGAAGAAGCCCGCGTCCTCACGCCCGGGCGGCCACCTGCCCCGCATAATGTCGATGGCAATCGGGAAAGGTATACCCATAATCGTGTCCGGCGCGAAAATGTTGTCCTCCTCGTCCGCCCAATCCGGGTCATACTTGTCGTCATACTCGTCAAGATCATCTTGCTGGCGTGCCACAGTCCACTCCTTTTGCGATAGCCCTTTCATCAAACATATAGTACCCTGCACATTGCTCCAGCGCATTGGAGATTTATCGAATTGAGATTGTAGAAAGTAATGATGCTCCTCAATGCCTTTCGTGTTATAGCTACTAGGGTGAGCGTTCATCCAGATAACGGAGAAAACGGGCGAAGTGATCGTGCACAAAGTGGTACGAGAGATAGGCATCCTCCGGCAGATTCCATGCAATGCGACACTGATCAAGGATGGCTGTCTTGTGAGCGTTGACCGTCGCCAGGGTGACGTGCAAGCGTTCAGCAATATCCTGTGGTGTACATCCAGCAGCCAGCAGACGCAATACCTCGCGCTGTCGCTTCGTCAACTGTGCGAACACATTCTGACAACGCGCATACTCAGTGGCTTCCAGCTCGGCAGTCTGGGCAGCGATAACCTCTGCCGACGAATGCACCAGCTTACGCAATGCCGGGAAGTAGGTGCCCCAAGGTACAAAAGGCACCCGGATGAGGCGCACACCATCCGTCGATTGTGCGTGCATAACGGCGCCGTCGCGAGCACGTTTCAGAAACCCAGTGGGCGTGTACATATGCCACACGTGATCCTGATGACCACACAACAACATAGCTGCGCTGAACGTCAACAGAGCCATAATGCGTCGGCCACCAGCGATGCACAGATGCAACGGACGCCCCTGGGCTTTCAACGTCGTCAACAGCTGGTATACTGCACACCAGACCGCATCAGCATCTGCCTCATTGCGAATGTCAGGCAGACGGAGATCATCATTATGTCGGATAGGTACCAGCCGCAGACGGCACGGGTGTCCGCGGTACTGGTCACCACCGAACTCGCGATGCAGCTGTTCCAATGCACGCTGGGTACATCGATACTCATCAGGGAGATCGGTGGTGGGGGACAGATGCAGCACCACTACTTCGCGAATGATCTCGCCGCGTGCCAGCAGCCAGTCCAGGGCGAAGGTCACTACTTGGGGTTGACCGCCCACAGTTACCAGAAGGATACTCTCGGTCTCCATCGCTCCAAAGCAGATCGCTTAGTTGATATAAGAGAGACACACCTAGGAATTGCCTGCATTGCCTCGACAAAAACAAGAAGACGTATGCAGGCATCCTTGCAAAGGTTAACACAATCTCAGTTATCGGTCAAGAGAGAAACAAGTACCAGAAAAGACGAAAACTCTGCATAAAAGTCCCCGAGAACTGGTGAGTTGAGAGATGCTCTATGGACCATTAGGCACAGAGGGAAGCGAGTACTAGCTATATGGAACTGTTTCCGGCAGTTATGATTGGCGGGCCGCCGCACAGCGGCAAATCAGTGCTCGCTTACAACCTGACAAGAGCACTCCGAGCACGCAATGTAGCACACTACGTTCTGCGTGCCTTTCCCGACGGTGAAGGCGATTGGGCCAACGAGGCGGATCAGGCATTGGTACGGCGGATCCGCATCAAGAGCGTTGTCACGCCTGAGTGGATTCGGCATATCTCACGCGACATCGCACGTCGCCACCTCCCACTAATTGTTGACATGGGCGGCAGCCCCACGGATTGGCAAGAGGCTGTATTAGACCGCTGCACACATGCCATCCTGCTAACATGCGACCGCGCCAGCCACGCCCGATGGAGTCAGATGGCACGACGGCATAATCTGCAGATTATTGCTGATTTGCGCTCGGTGCGCGAGGGCGAAGATGTGCTGGAAGAACACAGCCCGATACTGCGCGGGCAGATCGCTGGATTGGAGCGCGGGCACATAGCTACAGGTCCTGTGACCATTGCCCTAGTCGATCTGCTGGCGAACCTCTTCGCTTATGACTCTGAGGAGCTGCGCAAGATACACCTGTCGATAGCGCCAGCCGACCTGGTGGTCGAGCTGGAACGATTAAGACGAATGCTGGTCATAGCAGAAGAACGCTTTCGGGAGCAATGGTCACCGGAGCAACTCCAAGCCGTGCTCACATATGCACCGCCGCATCTGCCACTGGCTATTTACGACCGCGGTCCTAATTGGCTGTACGCCGCATTGGCGGTACATGCCTACCCTGCACCATTGCACCAGTTTGACGTTCGGCTGGGCTGGATTGCGCCACCTGCGCTTGAGCTGACGGACGACACAACTGGTTCCCCACTGCAAGCGCATGTGACCGAGTACCCGACACACGTATGGGTGGACCTCCTGCCAGCAGGAGGCTATCTGGACTATGCCGAAATCGAGCGTGTACGTCTCCCGCGTATACCAGCCGACAAAGGGGTGATCCTGAGTGGTAAGATGCCTTTGTGGCTTTGGACGGCGACAGCACGTGCCTATCGGACGGCACCATGGCTGGGCATCTACCAGCCACAACTAGGCCATCAAGCAGTGGTGATCTCCACATCTAAAGGGCGCTTGCGTCCTGGTATGCTGATATCGTGCGAGATCCCAAGCCAGCAAGACACACGGCTCGAGTTATGAATACAAAATACCAGGGAGCGACAATGAGGCTAGTTTGACATCCCTGCTCTTTGACTTTAGAAAGACCCTGGTGCATTCTCCCCGAGGACGCCACATCGGAGCCAGTACTGCTAGCTTCCCTCCTGGTTGGCACCACGTGCGCGTGTTGGGGACTCCTCAGGGTGTGAAGCGCGTTCGTCCGCAGTTGGCGAAATCTCGGGAACCTTTGCTCCTTCATCGCGTGCTGCCCCGGGACGGGCAGTGGAGGGAGCGGTTGTCTCTCCATGCGATGGCGGAGGGACCTTGCGTGGCTCACCGTTGCCGCCATTCTCACGGCTCTGCCAGCCCTCCACGCGTCGCCGCAACCGCGCTAGCCACGAACGTAGCTGCGCCCAGCGGTAATAGATGGCGTTGTAGAGGCGCTGCCACCATTTGAGGGGTACTGTGGGGAAAGGTGTCTCCCACTGAAGGAGCAGCGCTCCCCAGGTAAGGCCAGCACCAAACCCGACCAGTACTACATGGTCGCGACGGTGTACCAGCCCTTTCTCTAATACTTCGCACAGCGCAATGGGGATGGAAGCAGCCGATGTGTTGCCGTAGCGGTCCAAGTTCACGTAGAAAGCGGAGTCAGGCAGGCCAAGCGACTTAGCAGCCGACTGAATGATGCGATCGTTGGCCTGATGAGGTACCACCAGCTCTACATCTTCTAGGGGGACGTTGGCACGCTCACACACCAAACGTGTCGCTCGGTCCATCGCACGCGTCGCGAACTTGAAAACCTCACGGCCATTCATCTTGATATAATGCATGCGTTGCTCGACCGTCTCATGTGTGGTAGGATGGCGACTACCTCCCCCGAGCATAATCAGGTAGTCGGCACCGGAACCGTCAGCACCCAGCATATGGGACATCACGCCACCCGGCACCTGGCTGGCAGCTAACACGACAGCGCCGGCGCCATCACCAAAGAGGACACAAGTGGCACGATCTTGCCAATCCATGATGCGACTCAATGTTTCGGCACCGACCACCAGCGCATACTGATAGCTGCCTATGCGAATGGCGTCGCTGGCCAACGAGACGCCATAGATAAAGCCGGAACAGCCCGCACTCAGGTCGAAGGCAGCAGCGCGGCTGGCACCCAAGCGATCCTGGAGCAAGCACGCCGTCGCAGGGAACTGATATTCCGGTGTAACGGTGGCCACGATGATCAAATCCAGATAGGCAGGTGAGAGACGAGCCACCTCCAGCGCATTGCGCGCTGCTTCCAAGGCTAGTGTCAGGGTTGACTCGCCTTCGGAGACAATATGTCGCTCGCGCACACCAGTGCGCGAGCGGATCCACTCATCCGAGGTATCAACCAGCTTGGCCCAATCGTCATTGGTCATGACGCGGCGGGGAATAGCTTTGCCCCAGCCGATAATATGTGCGTAACGTGCCATAACTTATGCTTCGTAGCGTTTGATGATCACTGTTGCATTGTGACCGCCAAATCCAAATGAGTTGGACATAGCGACACGCACATCCGCCCGGCGCGCGACATTGGGCACATAGTCCAGATCACACTCCGGATCAGGATGTTCCAGATTGATTGTCGGCGCAATGATACCCTCTTCGATGGTTTTTACGCAAACGAGCGCCTCCAATGCACCAGCGCCCGCCAGCAAGTGACCCGTCATAGACTTGGTAGAGCTAATGGGTACGCGATAAGCAGTCTCGCCAAAGACCAGCTTAATAGCATTTGTCTCAGCTACATCGTTGAGCTTAGTGCTAGTCCCATGGGCATTGATATAATCGATGTCGGAAGGCTGCATGTCAGCGCGTGCCAGGGCTGCACGGATGGCCACGGCAGCACCTTCGCCACTGGCCAACGGCGCGGCCATGTGATCCGCATCTACTGAAGTGCCATAGCCAGCAAATTCGGCATAGATGCGCGCACCACGCGCCAGGGCGTGCTCTAAACTCTCCAGAACCATCACTGCAGCCCCCTCACTGACCACAAAACCATCCCGGTCTATGTCGAAGGGACGACAAGCTTTCTCCGGCGCGTCATTGCGCAATGACATAGCGCCCATTACATCGAAACCGGCGATGACAATAGGCAGCAAAGCAGCTTCGGCCCCGCCTGCTACGATGGCATCCGCGGCACCACGCGCTACCATCTCAAATGCTTCGCCCACCGCATTGCTACCAGTAGCACAGGCAGTGACGATTGCCATATTGGGACCGCGAAAGCCATACCGGATGCCCAGCTGAGCAGAAGGCGTATCCACCAACATCATAGGAATGAACCAGGGGTTCAGTTTGTTCGGCCCCCGAGTGCGCAAGATCTCCTGATTTTCCAGCAGGGTTATAATGCCACCCACCGCACTGCTGACCACAACACCGATACGGTCTCTATTGATGGGTGCTTCCAGCAAACCAGAGTCGTTCAGTGCCTCAGCAGCAGCCACCATAGCGAACTGGGTGACACGATCCATACGACGCGCCTCTCGCCGGTCGAAGTACTTCAGAGGGTCGAAATCAACCACTTCTCCAGCGAACTGGGTGGCTAACCCTGAAGGATCAAAACAGGTGATGCGTCGAATGCCAGAACGGCCAGCTTTCAGCGCCTCCCAAGTAGTAGGAACATCATGACCTAACGGAGTGATGGCGCCCAAGCCAGTGATGACAACGCGTTTGAACACAGATGTCCCTCCTCAGGCATAGTTAAGAAGTTCAGGATGATGTGGTTGCGGAGGCACAGAGGCTCGCAGGAACAGGACAATAGCGCAGATTACCGAAGCAGACTGGATGAACATTCCATGTCAATGCTCCGGCCTAACCGCGTTGCCCGACTCCTTAACAACCTCCGACCACCTAAATTATAACACCATCGCTACACTGTGATGCGCGGACAGGTGCGTTCCACCCCTCACTCAGCAGGCGATTCACCACCCAGTTTGTCGCTCATCATCTTTCTTGGGTTTCTTGGGAAAATCGGCTGATATTGAGTTGTGTTTAATCCCAGAATTTTTCTGGTCTTGTCCAATGTCTCGGCCCCAGCAGCAATCAACACCTGATCACCCGCTTCCAATGCGACACTGCCGCGTGGGATGATGAACTCACCATGGCGCTTAATGAGCACCACCAGCGTCTCCGGCGGAAGGTCAAGATCAACAATGCGGCGACCAACCGCTGGCGATTCCTCGTGCAGTGTGATCTCAACCAGCTCACCACCACAGCGATCCACAAATTCCTCGTGGATGGGTGCTGCAGATCTCGCTAACTGTGGCTCGTGCACACCCAGCCAGCGCGCCACGCGTGGAATGCTGGTGCCTTGGATCAGCACAGAAGTTAACACAACAAAGAACACTACATCAAAAAGGACATTGGCTTGCGGTACGTCAGCCAGCAAAGGGAAGGTGGCTAGTACAATGGGCACGGCACCGCGCAACCCCACCCATGAGAGTATCGCCTTCTCGGCCAACGGTATGCGAAAGGGCACCAGCGTGAGCATCACGCTGAGCGGGCGTGCCACGAGCATCAAGAAGACAGCGACTACCAACCCTATACCAGCAATTGTCACAAGTCGCGACGGGAAGACCAGCAGCCCAAGCATCAGGAACATGACAATCTGCATCAACCAGGCTAACCCATCGTGAAAACGTGCCAAGCTGCGTCGATGAAGAAAGCTGTGGTTGCCCATCGTGATGCCAGCGAGGTAGACAGCCAGAAAACCATTACCTTGCAGGGCACTGCTGACACCAAAGACAAACAACACTAGCGCGAAGGTCAATACTGGGTAGAGGCCCTCGGCATGCAGTCGCAGGTTGTTGATCAGCCAAACAACCAGCTTGCCGAAAATGAATCCCAATACCCCGCCTACGCCAAATTGAATCAAGAACTGGGGGAGCAAATCCACTAATGAGACTTCTGGATCGCTCAGCATGCGAGTGAGCCCGACGGTCAGAAACACAGCCATAGGATCATTGCTACCAGACTCGAGCTCAAGCAAAGGCTCCAAGTGGCCACGCAGGCGTACGTCATGAGAGCGCAGGATCGAGAAGACTGCCGCGGCATCGGTTGAGGAGACAATAGCGCCCAATAGCAGGCTGACGGTTAGATCAATCTTCAACACCAGATGAGCAAAAGCACCCAGCAGGACAGCAGTCAGCACCACACCAAGGGTAGAGAGCATTGCACTTGGCAGCAAGACCGGTCGTACCACGATCCAGCTAGTGTTTAAGCCGCCGGCGAACAGGATGTAAGCCAGTGCCACTGAACCCAGAAACTGTGCCAGCCAGTGATCATCGAAATAGACACCACCGGGCCCATCCGAGCCAGCCAGCATACCAAGTGCGAGGAACATCAGCAAGGCAGGGATACCCAAACGATGCGATGCCTTGCTTGCCAGCACCCCAAGCAACAATAACACGGCCCCAACGAGTATGATGAACTCGGGCGGCAGCGCGCGTAACGTCATCGTCCGTCCGGCACACTCAAAGTCATTAACAGGATAGCATTGTCCGGGAGAAGACTGCCTGTGGCGTCACGCACTGGCAGCCGCTCCAACGTGTCGCGCCAGTACATGCCTACCAGCACAGTATAGTCGCCCACAGGTAGCTTCATCAGGTCAAGCGGGCGCGGATCGGTTACCAGCTCATCAACCTGCCATGCTTGTACCGGATACAATCCGCCCAGCGGTGGTGAGTCGGCACCCCACACCAGCTCACCACGCTCGTTCAACAAATGTACAAAAACGACTACCTCCCCTTGTGGCACTCGTTCCGCCTGCCAGTAGAGCGTCAGCGTGTGCCCGGACGCATCCCAGGCATAGCCACGCAGGCGCAGCACATCACCCAAAAGGTAGTCGCTACGGTTGGGCAGATCCTCCGGACGCAAGCCATTGCCACGCACGATGCGCAGTGGTTGTAAAGTGATAGTATCGCCACCGTCGCGCAACGGAACACGGATCCCAGTAGACGGATCATATAAGCCGGCACGCAGACTAAAGGTGACCGGAGGCACGTTTCGCGGGACAAGCAGATGATGCTCATCGCGCACATAATGTTGTGTATCCCACGTGCTGGTGGGCAACTCGATTTGAGCGGTCACATCGCCCGGGTGGAAGTTGTCACTGATTGCCCATGTGCGTTGATCGTGGGGTGCATCCAAGTGTACAAAGGAACGATAGTTCACCGAGATGGCCTTCTGGGCTTGCCAGTAAAGCACCACGCGCACCGCACTTCCCTGTGCTACCTGCTCGCGTTCCAGATCATATCCCAGCAGCCAGAAGTGACCGTTTAAGTCCACTCGCATAGGGTGTTGCACGCCCAGCACCTGACCGGGTGGCGAGTGACGGCGGAACCAGGTGGTCTGCGGGTCAATCACCACCACTTTCAGCAGGAACGTGGCCAGCAGTATAATGGATAGACCCCATGCTGCGATGGGACTCGACCTCCCACTAAGGGGAGGATGATCTGCTTCCAGGGTACCAGAGCACGTCCAAGCAACTCGGATACGCCAGATGCTCACCAGCAGTAGCGCCACCGCTGTCACAATAGATGTGAGATTGGCACCAGTGCGCAACGGGGTATCACCGAACGTAAGGTGGAATGTGTGCTTGCCGGCCGGTATCTCTATAGTGATCAGACCACTACCCGGTTCAATGGAAAGCGGTATCGGTTGTCCATCCAAATATGCTTCCCATCCGGGGAAGTAGAAGGTAAGAAAGCGCGCCCGGAAGGGGTGTGGACTCTCTGTCTGATAAGTCTCACTGACTGCCGAATGTGCGAGGCGTATCACAGCCGCGCCCTCCGGTAGCTGGGTGCGATCCAGCTTCTCCAGAGATTCCGGCGGCACGCCGCGTACCAAAGCTTCAGCCAGCGATGAAGACGTAGGCATATGCTCCACCCAACGTGGCACATACTCACCCAGCGTGGTCAGTCCGATGGTGCGCATTTGCAACTCGAAAGCAGCTAGGTCAGCCAAACGCTCGCCGTAATGTGCAAACGGGCGCAAGGGGTACAGGTAGACCGTCGAACCTAGCAACACTGCCAGCACAGCTGGAATGGCAAGCAGGTCGAGTGTCTTGTGCATAGTATGCCGCCGAACCGAGCCATGAGCTGTCATAGGGGGTGCTAATGCCATCGCAGCCAGAAAGGCCAAGCACAGGTTGACTAGGCCAAGCATACGCCAGGGGAACTCTGCCACCGCCAGGAAAGGGAGGTTTAACCACAGCCACAATGACTGTGGCAACGTCATAAAGATACCCAAAGATACCAATACTAAGAAGAACAACCCCAATATGCTTTCAGGGCCACGTAGTCGGCGACGCAACAACCTGCCCACACCAGCCGCTGCGAGCAACAGGACAACGGGCCCGAGTGCGAATGGCACCCAAGGGTTAGCGCATGCTCTGTCCAGCGCTTGCGGCAATGCTAACAGCTCATTAACGTCCAAAAAACGCAACGAAATGGGGCTGACATCCAGATAACGCTCTTCCACCGCGTGCGTCCACTCGCGTTCGATGAGCGCAGGTACCCAGAAGAAGGCGCTCCACGACAATCCAGCACCAAACGCAAGGAGGATGGCGGCAAGCTGGCGCCATGCTCGGGTACGTCGAAAAGACGAGAACACGTGAAGCGGGGATAGGTTACTAAACTCATGAGTACGCGCTCGCGCCGTTTCGCCCAGGAACCAGCTCAGCAAGGCATAGAGGCCTGCTATTGGGATCATAATCAAGGCATGGAAAAGGTGGCTCAAGATCAACGCACCCAATAGAGCGGCAGTAAGCACGACATAAAGCCACCCACCGCGCCTGGCTAGACGTCCTGTCGCCCAGAGCACCCAAGGGAAAAGACCGATGGCCAAATATTGTGGATAGTTGCCCCCATACAAGAGCAGCTCCCGCAAAGCAAAGGGCGCAAAAAGATAGACCGCTGCCGCCACTATACCCGCCGAGGTACCTAACCAATCACGTACAAACAAATAGGCACCTAACGCGTAAGCCAGCGCGATCAGCGCTATGACAACCTTCCAACTGACCTCGAGCGATAAACCCATTGCCCAAAATGGCAGCGGCAGAATGTAAGGTAACGGGGGGACAAAGCTCCAAAACGGCACACCATAACCATACGCCAGATGAGGCGCCCAACGAGGATAAACAATGCCAGGGACATAAGAGGCCACAAATTCCACCGTACGATAGTAGTGGATGGGTGCGTCTGCGGTGCCCGGCAGACCTGGTTGCCATAGAGGCTCGATTACGAACAAGGTCATCAACACCACAGGCAACCAGCGGAATCCGGTTCGCCGCCAGAAGCTGGCCTTCAGTGCGGCAGCAGTATCAGGAGGTGCACAGTTCTCCAGTGATAGGGTCAATTGAGCATCTTACTCGCAAGATGTGAGCATGTTTCATTATAATAAGATAATAAGCAGTGAGCCAGTCAGCAACAGCCACTGTGCATGCGTGAGAGATCAAGAGAAAAGCACACAAGAGGGTGACATTTCTATGGTGGACATCAGCGTGATCCTGCCTACTTACAACGAACGCGAGAATATTGTGCCGCTCATTCAGAGAGTGTTAGAAGCACTCTCCCCCTATCAGGTGGAGGTGATCGTAGTGGACGATGACTCACCTGATGGCACGTGGCACGAAGTGATCAAACTGGCGGAGGCTGATGCACGGGTACACCTCATCCGTCGCATACAGGAGCGAGGGCTGACCACAGCAATCGCCACTGGCATTGCTCACGCGCGCGGTGACTGGGTGGCATGGATGGATTGTGACCTTTCGATGCCACCGGAGGATTTGCCACGCCTGGCGCAAGCGCTTCAGGCAGGGGCGGACATGGCGGTCGGCTCGCGTTATCTGCCGGGCGGAGGGGACGTTGGTCATTCGCAGATGGCGCTGGCCTTTAGCCGCCTTATCAACTGGGGTGCATCAGTGTTGCTCGACCGTCGCCTGACCGATTACACCAGTGGTTTCATTATGGCGCGACGTCAAGTGTTCGAACGCATCCCGCTGCGTGGAGATTATGGGGAGTATTGCATTGATTTGCTCTACCGCGCTATACGCATGGGATTCCGTGTGGTAGAGGTGCCCTATGTATGCGTGCCCCGTCAGGCGGGTGAGTCCAAGACTGCAACACACCTCTTAGGCTTTCTCAAGCGCGGCTGGAAGTATGTTGTCACCGTGCTGCGACTGAGATTGGGATTATAGGAGCTGCGTTACACGCATGCACAGAGAGATACCTGGAGAGATTTTTTCCATAGCGCAGCACACAAACTTTGCTTGGGTAAGCATCCCCAGAAACCCCACATCTTGTTTCACTGCTGGGGCTTGAGGCCGTGTCAACCCACTCTCACAACATAGCCATATATGCCTTAGCCCATACAGGCTATGCCACACCACACCAGTCCAATGCTAATAGTGCTAACGCTTGGGTGGCAGTCACCAGATCGTCGACAATGATGTATTCATCAGCGGCATGGGCTCCTCCGCCCCGCACACCATAGTGTACAGTCGGTATACCAAAATCGCGCTGGACTACATAGAGGTCAGACGGACCACCAATAGGCTGTATTATGGGTGGTTCGCCCACGACCTCCGCCACACAGCGACTCAGCATCCGTACAATGGGAGCATCAGCCGATATCTCGGACGCCGGCATAAAGCGGATTGGAAATTCGATCTGTGGTCGCCCTGTAAAATCGTCAGGGTTCTCAGCGACCATCTCATCTAGAAGGGCCAGAAGCTCACCCTCTACCTGAGACTGCTCCTCACCGGGCACTAGCTGCCAGTAGAGCTCGACTTTGACTTCCGATGGCACTGTGATAGGTACATTGGTGCCCCATCCGCCGGCTGAAACCTTGGTAATCCACACCGGTACTGGATCAAGTGGGCCTGGCTGCCAGCCAACTACTTTGGCACGCCGTCGCTGGCGAAAGATGTCCACCCATCGTAGCAAATGTCCGAGCTGGCGGATCGCCACTCCTGACTCTTTATCCTCATCGAACATAATACCTTCTGAGCCGATAAGTGTAATATGAGCTACCCGACCACCACGGTTGCCATTGTTGACCACTTTGAGGCCGGAAGGCTCAGTGATGATCATCGCATCACCATTATCACCACGTACTCGGCCCGCCAGCGTACCGTTTACACCGCCAAACTCTTCATCCACCACAGTCTCAGCGATCAAAGTATCCCTCAAAGTAATGTTCAGCTCCTGCAATGTGCGCATCACGCCCAAGATTAGCGCGCAGCCGCTCTTCATGTCATAGGCACCAAGCCCGTACAGTCGGCCGTCTTCGATCTCTCCGCCAAATGGGTTATGACGCCAGGGCTGCACACCTAGTGGCACGGTGTCGATATGACCACTGAGCACCAGAGATCGGCCACCGCCTACACCAACACGCCGGGCCACAACATTTGGCCTGTCGTTGTAGAAACGTCCCGGCCAGTAGGAAGGATGATCCTTCAGACCAGGCACCTGATCCAGATAATACACATCAGGCGTGAGCCCTATTTCATATAAGTGCCGCGCCACAACCATTTGGCAGCTGAATTCCTCACCTGTTGGCGGATGGTTGATGGAAGGAATGCGTACCAACTCCTGAGTTGTCTCGATCAGATATTCACGCAGTGACTCGACCTTAGCCATCACAGCGTGCCGCAGATCTAGCATAAGGACCAACCTCCCATCGTACAATCAATAATACTATTTCTCCTAAGAGCATAGGCCACAGGCAACAGGGATGTCTCTAACCCTTTGTAGCTCCCAAGGTGATACCTGCTATCACGCGTTCGGACATAACGATGAATAAGATGAAAGTCGGCACCATTACAATTACTACACCGGCAAACAACCCGACCCAATCCGAGGTGTACTGCATCGAGCCCTGTAGACCATACAATGCCAACGACAGAGTACGCTTGTTCTGGTCATTAATCATCACCAGCGCAAGCATATACTCGTTCCACAACCCGATGAAGTTGAAGATAGCCGCCGTGATGATGCCAGGTGACGCCAGCGGCAGCATCACCCGGTAGAACACCTGATACTCATTGGCACCGTCAATAGCTGCTGCGTCCTCCAACTCAGAGGGCAACGAGCGGAAGAATCCTGTCAACAGGAATATCGTGAAAGGCAACGACAACGCAATGTACACCACCATCAAGCCTGGTAATGTATCCACCAAATAGAGGTTAGTCAGCAGGACAAATAGGGGCACTAATAGCACCTGGTATGGAACGCCCATGCCAGCGATAATACCGTTAGTGATTAACTCACGCCCCCGGAATGGAATACGGCTTAGCACGTAGGCCGCTGGTGCAGAGACGCCCACGATCACAGCAGTGGAGATACTAACCACGACGACACTGTTCAGGAAATAGTTACCCATCCGCGCGAGGCGCCATGCTTTCTCATAATTCTCGAAATGCAAGGCAGATGGAAGAGCCCATGCGCTGGCGAACAACTCGCGGTTATCTTTGAAGGACGATACTACGATCCAGACAAAAGCAAAAATCGTGAACCCGGTCCAGAAAAGAAGGAACGAAGTCGCCGGCACACGCGGAAGGACACGGCGCAGTCGGTCCCAAGTGGTCTGGCCGGAGACTGCACGACGCGTGGGCAACATCACCTGTATCTGGCCCATTTTAGAGACCCTCCTCACAAGCCTAATACTCAATTGCCTCACGACGCATCAGGCGCCGCGCAATCAACACAAAAATAATAACCAGAATAAGCAGGGTAACCGCAACAGCAGTGCCATAACCCATTCGGAAGACGGCGTCGCGCTTGCCGAAAGCAAGAACGTACATGTAAACGGCTGTAGTCCATATGTCGCGCGGGGGCCTGATACCCGCAAAAGCGTACATAAACTCAAACTGCTTGATGGCACCAATGCCCCACAGGACTACGGCTACTGTAAGGACATCCCACAACAGAGGTATAGTGATTCGTACAAAAATCTGGAGCTGATTCGCCCCTTCCACCTTGGCAGCGTCAAATAACTCTGGCGAGATCTTATCCACTCCAGCCAGTAGCAGCACGACATAGAAACCCACATAGATCCAGACCATCGCCACCAAAACAGCCCAGGTGATCAGGCCCGGTCCGGTCCACGTTATGCTGCCCAATTGCTTCAGGCCGATCATCTTGAAAAAGCCATTCAGCAGCCCAAAGTTATAATTGTAGATAAACGCCCAAAGCGTCGCGAGTGCCACCGTAGCGACCACATTGGGAAAGAATAGCACAGCACGGAAGAACTTTTTGCCCCGTATCCCAGAACTAAGAATAGCGGTGAACACGAAAGCAATGCCAAACACCAGCATGCCACCCACTACAAGGATCATCATAGTGAAGCCTAGCGTGCCCCAGTACACCCGATCGCGCAATAATTCTCGGAAATTGTCCAGTCCGATGAAGGTCCATGTAGGGGTGAACCCTGACCAGTCGTAGAGGCTAACGACCAACGCCTGCAGAGCCGGGTAAACAAAGAAGATCAAATACAACAATCCGGCAGGCAGCAAGAAAGGAATAATGATGTGCTTTCTCTCCTTGCGCATTTTGGCCCTCTCCCAAGCTGTGCATAGGGAAGGGGCACGACAATGCCGTGCCCCTCCCTCTCACAACCTCCCCTATATACCCCGCCTCTAACGTAGCGCTGCAGGTGTAGGTGTAGGCTTTGCCCAGTACTCAATGGTGCGCTGCTTGATTGTGGCAATGAAGTCTTCTGGCGTAATCTGGAGTTTGATCAGCTGATCGTCCAGAGGCAGGAAAATGGTGGCCCACCATCCCGGATGATCCGCCTGGACACCATCATACGGCTTGTGTAGAGCAGTGGCTGTATCGAACCAGGCCTTCATATCAGGCAGTACATCAGGCAATGGCACATCCTTACGTGCCACCATGTTCTGACCGACATCCACGATCTTTTGTTGCCACTCCCGTTGCATCGCGAACTTGATAAAGGCCTTAGCTGCGGCTGGGTTCTTGGCAGACGAGGGCACCAACCAGCCCAACAAATAGGACTCCACCTCAGTGGCCTTGCCCTTACCGCCCGTGACCTCAGGGAATACAAAACCGCGATATTTGAAGCCAGGCTTGGCAGTCTTGCCAGTTTCATTGGGGATCCAGCTCCCGCAGAGTAAGACTGCCGCCTCACCCTGCGACCAAGCCACCTGTGCAGCAGGCCAGACGCTGCCATCCCAACCACTCATAAAGTAACCTTTTTGAGCCGGCTCCTGGACTTTTCTGGCTACTTCCAACCAACCCGGATCATCCCATGCAGCACCCGTGGGATCGCTGACAGCCGCGTACCAAGCGCCAGGGCCCATAATGCGGGCCGACAGCCAATACCAGTAATAGGCGTTGTATATGTCTGCCGTGCCGTCCTGGGCGATACAGGCCTTGCCTTGCGCCTTGAGTGTCTCACACATTTGCATCATCTCGTCCCAGGTCTTTGGCACTGTGAGATTGTATTCCTTGAAGAGGTTCTCGTCGTACCAGTAGGCCGAGGTAATGATCTCGTATGGGATGAACACCACCTGCTCTTTCCACTTGTATGGCTCTAGAACACCAGGAACAAAGATGTCCTTGAAAGCTACTTCCTCACCTAGAGCATTCTCAGCCAGCAGATCGTCCAACGGCATCGCCAAGTCATTCTTAATGAAGGCTGCATTCAGCTCGTCGGCGGCCTGATCCACTAGGTCCAGCTGAGCTCCAGCCATCAAAGCGGAGCGCGCTTTGGTCAGGACCTCGCGCCCGGCCCATGTAACCTGAATATTGACATTAGGATATTTCTCCTGAAAAGCTGCAATCATTTCGGCGAATACCTGTTGTTGAGGTTCGCCTTCATTCCACAGCGCCCAATACACGAAGTCACCAGAAATATCTTCTTCTGAGAAAGGGCTTGCAGCAATCGCAGGAACACTGGCTGCCAACACCAATGCCAGAACAGCGATGATCATAATAAGGGGTCTTATGTGTTTCATCTTTCTCTCCTTTCCTTCAACGTTGAGGTAAGGTTAGTAGAGGAAGTATAGAAGGATCTCCTCGTTGTAGTGCGACCACCCCCCTTCACTTTCTCTTGTGCCCAAGATACTTCCTGGCACACAGTATTGAGATTCCAATCTGGCCAAAGAGCACCGCAAACGACATATTCGCGAGACATCCTGCACAACCATCGCTTTATGCTTCGCAGAAATGGGCTTGGCGGTTGGAAGAAACGGAGGTGTAACACACACCCTGCTCGTGAACATCACCTCGTATTAAATTTTACCATATGCTGCTAAGATTCCCCAAGAACACCCTAGCAAACGGTATCCCCAATTAACCATCACCTTGGGAAGTCTTGGGTAAGCTGACCCGCGTTCTACGCAAACGTTATCCCTCTCCCGCCAATACACCTAGCCGTTGGCGCAACTTGCCCGCTTGCTCTTGCAGTGCTGCCATCTTGGAACGTTCCCTTTCCACAACGTCGGGCGGTGCTTTATTGACAAAGCTGGGATTGTTCAGCGTTTTCTCACTGCGCACCAATTGCTCATCAACCTTCTCCAATTCTTTGCTCAGGCGTGCACGCTCCGCCTCTAAGTCTATCATCCCAGCCAGGGGCAAGTACACTTCAATCCCGCTCACTACCAGCGCCAGCGCCTGCCGCGGCTTGTCCTCCAAATCAGCAATAATTTCCAGGCGCGCTGCATCCAGGTGTGCCAGCTGAGTCAGAATGCTCATATGGGACTGGAAAACGTCCACTTCTTCTCCTGCTACAATCGTCGCAGGGATGCGCCGGCCCACTTCCACGCCATACTCAGTGCGTGCATTGCGGATCGCCCGAATCACGTCCATCACGAGCTGCATTGTCACCTCTGACTCTTCGTCACGCGCGCCAGGGGTTGGCCAGCGGGCGATGATCAGGGCATCGCCAGTATGAGGCAAGTATTGCCAAATTGCTTCGGTCACAAACGGCATATAGGGATGTAACAAGCGCAGACAACGCTCCAACACGTACACCAACACGCGCACAGTTGTGTCGCGCACCTGTTCATCCTGGCTGGACAATTGCACTTTGGCTATTTCAATGTACCAGTCGGCCAGCTCACCCCACATGAATTCATACAGCTGTCGTCCTGCTTCGCCGAACTGATAGGCATCTATTAGACGCGTGACAGCGGCGATGATCTCATTGTGGCGGCTGAGAATCCAACGGTCGGCCAACGTCAGCCGCAACTGTGACACGTCTACAGGAATATCAACAGGACGTTCGCGCAAGTGGCCGACGACAAAGCGCGCCATATTCCAGATCTTATTGGCGAAGTTGCGGCCGGCTACAATGCGTTCCTCGGAGAGGTTAATATCATTGCCCGGTGTGCTCCCGGTCAGGAGGCTGAAGCGCAGCGCGTCTGTGCCGTAGCGTTCAATCATCTCCAGCGGGTCGATCACATTGCCCGCCGTCTTGCTCATCTTGCGTCCCTGTGCATCACGCACCAGACCATGTAGATAGACGATGCGGAAGGGTACCTGACCGGTCATCTCCAACCCTTGCATGATCATCCGTGCCACCCAGAAGAAGAGGATGTCGTAGCCAGTCTCCATCACATCGGTGGGGTAGAAGCGGCGCAGATCAGGTGTATCGTCCGGCCAGCCCAGAGTAGAGAAGGGCCACAGTCCCGAGCTGAACCATGTGTCAAGCACATCGGGATCCTGCTCCAGATGTGTACTACCACACCGAGTACATGCGGTAGGATCTATGCGTACCACGATCATATGGCCACATTCCTGGCAGTACCACACTGGAATGCGATGTCCCCACCATAGCTGGCGGCTGATGCACCAGTCGCGGATGTTCTCCAGCCAGTTATAATAAATTTTGGTGAAACGCTCTGGAATGATCACAATGCGTCCGTCGCGCACTGCAGCCAGACCTGCTTCCGCCAGCGGTCTCATCCGCACGAACCATTGCGTGCTCAGCATTGGTTCCACCACTTCGCCGCCTCGCTGCGAGTGCGGCACCTGGGTGACATACTTTTCGGTCTTGATGGCTAGCCCAGCAGCCTCCATATCTGCCCACAGTCGACGGCGACATTCGTAACGGTCCAGACCAGCATACGGCCCGGCATGCTCGTTCATAGTCACATCGGGATTCAACACGTTGATAATGGGCAAACCACGCCGTTGGCCGATTTCAAAGTCGTTGGGATCGTGGCCAGGTGTGATTTTTAGTGCGCCGGTACCAAACTCCATCGACACGTAAGTGTCCTGGATCACTGGAATGGGCCGGTTGAGAATAGGCACTAAACAGGTCTTACCAATGAGATGCCGATAACGTTCGTCATCCGGATGTACTGCAACAGCGGTGTCGCCTAGGATGGTCTCTGGGCGCACTGTGGCAACCGGGATATACCCCACGCCAGGGCCATCCTCCAAACGGGCACCGGCGATAGGGTACTTGAAATAGTAAAGCGTTGTCTCTTCTTCGCGATATTCGACCTCGAGATCGCTTACAGCGGTCTGCAAGCCAGGCGACCAGTTGACCAGATACTCACCCCGATAAATGAGACCCTTTTCATAGAGACGCACAAAACACTCACGCACGGCGCGTGACAGGCCCTCGTCAAGCGTGAAGCGCTCACGGTCCCAATCGCAGCTGGCACCCATACGACGCAGCTGAAGCTGAATGCGCCCGCCATACTTGTTCTTCCATTCCCATGTGCGCCGCAGGAACTCTTCGCGCCCGATTTGCTGGCGGCTAAGCCCTTCACGTGCCAACATGCGTTCAACCTGGAGCTGGGTCGCGATGCCGGCATGGTCAGTACCCGGCACCCACAATGCTGCACGCCCCTGCATCCGATGATAGCGAATCATCAAGTCTTCGATAAAAGTAGTAATGGCATGACCCATATGTAACTCACCGGTTACATTGGGCGGCGGCATAGAGATAACAAAAGGACGTGCATCGGGTGGCGCGACCTCTGGCTTGAAATATCCCTGTTTCTCCCACCACTCGTAGAGCACTGTCTCCACGGCGTGGGGATCGTAGACCTTTGCCATTTGGGTGGTATTAATCGGACATGGTTGGCTCATAGTGTCGTCGTCAGGAACCTAGGAAGAACTCGCCAGTAAAACCGAGCACGATGAAACGTACAGTCTTGCCCGCCCAACAGGCAAGCAGGAAACGATGTATCGGCATGCGCAGTGCTCCTGCTACCATGCCTCCAACATCAAAGAACGGATTGGGGAGCACAGCAAGGGCCAGGATCACCAGCCAGCCAGCACGGCGCATCCAGTACTCGAGCTGGGCATATATGGCGCGGTTCTCCACTGCGCCGCGACCGCCGACGCCAGCCAGATAACCGGTCATTTCACCCAATGCTGCTCCCAGGCCCGCTACAATGCCCACCAAAATGGGGTTCATAACCCCCCCTACGGCGAAGACAATCGCATAGGTAGGTGCCGGCAACAGCAAGGTAGCATTACCGATTAAGCTGACCAGGAAGATACCCGGATAGCCATAAACAGCGAAGCCTCGGATGTGTTGCCGCAGTAAAATAATCCCTGCGGTGATCGCGATAGAGAACACTACCGCAGCAATGCGCCCCACCAGCTGTGCCTTCTCTGAGCGACGCCAATCAACGATCTTCTCAAGTGACAGGCACAGTGAGGGAATCTTAATGACGGGTGCTTGGGGTTCTTGCATAGAGGTCTCCCTGTTTCTCGTCGCACCGTATAGAACTATGATTTTACCCCAGGTAATAGGGAATAGCAAGCAATGAACCAATGAATTCAGGGTAAAGGACAGCAACGCTCCAGTTGACGAAATATACTGTTTCAATTATTATCCAACCTTTGGACTTCTCATTTAGGAGCATAGATGCAATGGAACAGATTGATTTGAACGCAGACTTGCGCACACAGATCGGCAAGCAAGTGCAACAACTCAGAGCACAAGGCTTCGTGCCAGCAGTCGTGTATGGCAGTCATTACGCCGCCACGCCGATCCAGATTGAAGCGAAGACACTGCAAAAGGCACTCGCTCGTGCGGGTGGTAGCAAGCTGATTAGATTACAGATTGCTGGCCGCGAGCCCATCTCGGTGTTGGCGCGCGAGGTACAACGCGATTTGCTGCACCATCACATTATCCACGTTGACTTTCAGCAGGTGGTGATGACCGAGAAGATAACCGCTGAGGTGCCACTGCGTCTGATTGGCGAGGCACCAGCGGTGAAGGACTTGGGGGGCATTCTGGTGCACGGAGTTGACCATATCGAGGTGCATTGCTTCCCAGCTGATTTGCCTGCTGCAATTGAGGTGGATCTGAGTGCGCTATCGCGTATCCACGACACGATCACTGTGGGTGACCTCAAGCTGCCGGAATCAATCACAGTGCTAACAGAACCGGAGACCATGATCGCACACATTGAGGCACCACGAGTTGCTGAGGCAGTGGAAGAGGTGGTCCCCGAGGAAGCTCCGGCTATAGAACCTGAACTTGTCAAGCGGCGCGCTGAACGCGAAGAAGAGGAAGAGGCTTAAAGCAAGCTTAGGAGGTCTGCTTGGCAGCTTCGCCTTGCCCTGCGAGAAACACGAGCTGATCCAGCTGCACATCGACCCGCACGATAGCGCTCGAAGCAGGGCCCTCACGCAGCATCCAATCTGCTAACCGTTCGCGGATATAGCGCTCGATAATGCGACGTAACGGCCGAGCACCCCACTCGGGACGATCATTCTGTTTCAGCAGCCACACACGTGCTGCCTCGCTGATTTCCAGGGTGATGGCATGCTCGGCCGCCAGGACGATCTCCTTCTCGAGCAGCAAGTCTAGAACTTTGCGCAAGGCAACTTCGTCCAGACGGTTGAAGAACACGATTTCGCTGAGGCGATTGAGAAACTCTGCCCGAAAGTGGCGTTTGAGCTCCTCTTGGGCAGCTTCGCGCGCGACCGCGACAGGAAGTTGTGGGTCGGACAAATACTGGCCGCCAATGTTGCTGGTCAGTATGATCACCGTTTCGGCGAAGCTGACAACGCGCCCCCTGCCATCGGTCAGCCGACCTTCTTCCATCACTTGCAACAACACATCCAGAACGCGAGGATGTGCCTTCTCCGCCTCGTCGAACAGCACCACCGCATAGGGCATTCTGGCCACTTTGTCCGTCAGCTGGCCACCCTCCTCATAGCCAACATAGCCGGGAGGCGCACCGATCAGCCGGCTTACCGCGTTTTCATCCTGGAACTCGGTCATGTCCAGCACAATCATCGCCCCCTCGCTGCCGAATAAGAACTCGGCCAGTGCTTTGGTCAGTTCGGTCTTGCCCACTCCAGTGGGGCCCAAGAACAAGAAGGAACCGATAGGACGACGGGGGTCCTTCAGGCCGGCACGTGCCATCTTCACCGCGCGACTCACTGCCAATACAGCTTCATCCTGACCAACGATACGCTGTCGCAAGTGTTCCACCATATTGGCATAGCGTGCCCGTTCGTCGGCGCCAAGTCGCTTGACCGGTATACCTGTCAGCTGGCTGACAGTGAGCATCACATCCTCCGCGTCCACTGTCTCGTTACCGGCCGCATCTCTTCGCTGCGCGACACCAGAGTGAAGTCCTAAGTGCAAGGTAGCACAGGTGCGATGCAACAGGTGCACTGCGCTGACCGGCAGCGGGGTATCGGTCAGATAGCGGCTGGCCAGCTTGGCAGCTTCTCTCAGACCTTCGTCGGCGATGCGCACTCCGTAATCTGCCGCGATGCGTGGTCTGATGACATCCAAGATAGCAATGGTCTCCTCCAACGTAGTTGGCTCGACGCGCAAGACGTGTGCACGTTCGCTGATCACTGCATTGGGCTGCAGACGCTCAGTGTATTCAGACTCCGTAGCAGTGCCAATCACCACCACTTCGTCGTCGAGAAAAGCTTTCTGCAACTCCTTACCCACTGCTTCAGGGAAATCGGCGCGCAAGCCACCAAAGAAACGAGCAATGTGGGGCACAAACAAGATGCCCCCCTTTGCTCGACGCAAACCACTTTGCAGAGCAGTCAAAGCATTGTCAAGCAATGCTTGCTCATTAATCACCACCAGGCTTTTCAGTCCGGACGGACCCTTGCCCTCCGCCATCAGAAGCGCCAAGCTATAAACAAGCGTTCGTTTGCCCACCCCTGCTGCACCCACAAGTATTATGTGACGATTGGTTTTCAGCGTGAGCAAACTGATCAGGTCGTGCAGCAGAGATTCTCGGAAGTACACTGGTGTGATCTCACCCTGCTTTGCTAAGGCAACGTAGTCTGTGGTGGTGGTATCGCGCGCGACGCTGAATACAGCGAGCGTATCCTGCGCTGCATGGGAGGTGATACCATATTGCTCAAGCAGGCGGGCCACCGCAACACGCCGATCGGTCATGCCGACCAACACGTGCTCTGTGCCGATGTATACTTCCTCACGGGCACGTGCCAAAGTGAGTGCTTCATCTAACACGATCAGCAGTTCGTCCGACAAGGGCACGCGACGATTGTTATCAGCAATCCAATCGAACTCCACATCGGGCACCGTACGCTCGCGAGCCAGCGAGACAACCTCTCTCGCAAAGCGTTCCCATTGGTGGCCACGTCCAACAACCAGCTGCCGGAGAATGTGGTGGGCGTTGGCATGTGGACTTTCAACAAAGGTGAGAAGCAGGATTTCCGGCGTTAGCACAGTGTGACCGAACCCATGCATCCGTGCCGCGGCTGCATTTAGCACAGAGACTAACTCCTTGCCCACCAGCTTAGGATTGAGTGTACCACGCGATCGCACTGTGGTTGTCATAGTCCGATCATACCCCTATAAATTAGAGCAAGTGGGTACTGGTCATCCTTAATACTTCTCCCTTGAGCTTATCCCTTCAGAAAAAGAGGCTGCGCATTGCAATGTTCAAGGACACGCGGCAGGAGGTCGTGAAGATCGGGTACTACCTCCAGCTCGTGCAGCTGATCTAATGCCACCCAGCGCAGTTCTTCAGCTTCCTTGGGCATGGTTTCGCCTTGGGGCAGATGACCAACAAAAACGAATACCAGTGCCCCCGGTTCGCCTTCACGCGCATCTCCTTGACCATCTGGACTCAGCTGAGAATGTGCGACAGTAAGAATAGCACGCAACTGCAACGACTCAATGCACAAACCTGCTTCCTCTTCCACCTCACGTATGGCAGCGGAAAGAATATCCTCGCCGCGTTCTACATGTCCACCAACCCCATTAAAGAGGCCAGGAAACGGGTACACGTGCGGCGACCGTCGGATAAGGAGCACTTCATTCCCTCTTATTAGGAATACCAGCGTGCGTGGATATACTGTGTAACGAGAAGCCATCGCCCAGCTTGCTTTGGTTCTACTCTCACTTTGTATATACTATTAACAGGCTAATTTGTAATTCTAACACAGCGCCCTCTGAAGCGACAGAATTGGAGACTCTTAACTCGGAGCAGCAGTCGATCCTCGCGAGCCCTCGTGTCAGGGTGTTCGTCAAGGGACCTCCAGGTAGTGGTAAGACCACGCTGGCAGTTGAGCGATTGCGTTACCTCGTGCGCCACGGTATGCCGACAACAGCCATCATGGTGTTGTTGCCGCAGCGCCTGCTTGCTACACCTTACTACAATGCCCTGCGTGACCCAGCTCTGGGCCCAGTTGGCATGGTGGACATCCTGACGTTCGACGGCCTTGCCCGCCGCGTCATCCGTCTGTTCTGGCCATTGATCGGCGAACACGCAGGGTTTGCTCACCCCACACGTCCACCCATCTTTCTGACCGTAGAAACAGCCCAATATTTTATGGATTACATCGTCACACCGCTGATTGAGCAGCAACGTTACTTTGAGGCCATCACCATTGAGCGCAGCCGTCTGCTGAGTCAGCTGCTTGACAATCTGAACAAAGCAGCACTGACTGGCATCCCGCTTTCTGAAGTGGCTGAGCGGCTGAAGGGAGCATGGACAGGAGAACCAACATACCGTCGCGTCTTCGATCAGGTTAACGACTGCATACAGCGATTCCGTCAGTACTGTTTAGCACATAACTTGCTTGACTTCTCACTCCAAATAGACACATTTGTGCAATATTTATATCCCCAGCCGGCGGTGAGAGCTTACCTATTCGAACGCTATCGCCACCTAATCGCAGACAATTTGGAAGAGGACACACCAGTGGTACACGACCTGCTGACCGAATGGGTGCACCACTGCGAGTCCGCCTTTATCGTGTACGACGAGCATGGAGGCCATCGCATTTTCCTGGGTGCCGACCCTGTGAGCGCCACACGTCTCGCTGAAGCCTGCGAACAACTCTGGCAATTCCACCATTCGTGGGTCGCCTCGCCGGACGTATTGCAGCTGGCCTACCACATTGGACTGAGTCTGAGACGGGAAACTGCTCGCACATTGCTGGAGGAGATAAAAGGGCAGTCAAGTGTCCCAGACTTTCGGCGCATTCTCCACGTTCCAGACGGCCAAGGGCATCGCTTCCACCCTCAGATGCTTGACTGGGTAGCGGATCAAATCGAACACTTGGTGAAGGAAGAAAACATTCCACCCGGCGAGATCGCCGTGCTAGCACCCTTCGTGAATGATGCCTTGCGTTTCTCGCTGCTGGAGAGATTAGCCGCGCGCAGAATTCCTGCTCGTTCCCATCGTCCTTCACGCGCTCTGGGGGACGAGCCAGCAGCACGTTGTATGTTGACACTGACCCAGCTGGCACACCGTCACTGGCAGCTGCAACCATCTAAGTTCGACGTGATGTTAGCACTGAAACAAGCGATCACCGGAATGGACCTAGTACGCGCCTACCTCTTGACCGAGGTGGTCTATCGGCCCAGCCAGAATCCGTGGCTAAGTTCCTTCCGTAACATTCAAGGTGACATGCACGAGCGCATCACTTCGGTCATCGGTGAACGATACGAGATGTTGCGTGAATGGTTGCTGCGTTACCAGGAAGCTTGCCCCGAGAACGAAGAAGCAGTAGACCACTTTTTGGGACGCCTTTTTACTGAGGTGCTCTCACGTTACGGCTTCGGTTTTCATCACCAAGGGGCCATCTTACCCTCCACCTCAGGGGCTTCGCTTGCGTTGGATAACGCGCGCGTTGCCGCCCAGCTCATCGAATCAGCACACAAGTTTCGCCAGGCGCTCGAGGTGGTGCCCGGCCTGTCCGATGATCTCCCGTTGGGAGTGCGCTTCATCCAGATGGTCCAACGTAGATTGCTGGCGGCTACCTATTTGCCAAATGAACCAGATGTCCCACAGGATGCTGTTTTACTGTCACCAGCATATAGCTTCCTCATGACCAACCGGTTTGTAGACTACCAGTTCTGGCTAGATATTGGTAGCACAGGCTGGTGGGAGCGCATTTATCAGCCGCTTACCCATCCCTATGTCCTGCGGCGTGAATGGGTGGCAGGCCGTCCGTGGAATGATGAAGACGAGTTCAACGCACGACAGGAAGCGCTATACCGTCTGGTGGTAGGGTTGGTCTACCGTTGTCGTCGAGGCGTTTATGTGGGCATTAGCGATCTCAGCGAGCAGGGTTACGAGCAGCGTGGCCCCCTGCTACAAGCTATCCAATCGGCGCTGCGGAGGGTGCATTAGATGACCTTTACTCCTCGACCACGCCAGCAGGAGCTGGTGGAGGACTATCTGATCCACGGTGGCAAGATGGCCGTTAGCGCTGTACCGGGCAGCGGCAAAACCCACACCCTCTCCTACCTCGCTGCCCAGCTAGTGGCCAATAAGATCACCGAGGATCAAGAAGTCTTGGTCGTCACATTGGTCAACTCCGCGGTGGAAAACTTTCGGGTACGCATCGCTAGCTTCATCAAACAAATGGGACTATTGCCCGGCATGGGTTACCGCGTGCGCACGCTGCATGGCCTGGCGCATGACATCGTACGACAGCGCCCCGGCCTAGCTGGATTATCAGAGGATTTCGTCATCGTGGACGAGAGCGAGGCAGAGCGCATCCTGGACGCCACAGTGAGGGATTGGTGCCGTGCCAATCCTGATTTTGCAGAGCTCTACGTAAAGCGCGAGGGCATGAGCGCGAGAGATCTAAGCAAGATCTCAAAGGACAGGTGGCCGGAGATCATGCGTGACGTGGCACGCGCCTTTGTCAAACGTGCTAAGGACTGGCGAATCACAGTTGGCCAGCTGCAAGAATATCTGGCTGCTGCGCCTGTAGCACTCCCGCTAGCTCAGATGGGTCTCGCTATCTACACCGAGTACCAACGTCGCCTGGCCGCGCGCGGTGGAGTAGATTTCGATGACCTGATCCGCCTAGCCTACCACATCCTCACCATCGACAAGGAATTCTTGGAACGTTTGCGCTATCAGTGGCCCTATATTCTGGAAGACGAGGCACAAGACAGCAGCCGCTCCCAGGAGGACATCCTACGGCTGCTGGCCGATCATCCTGGCGGCGGATGGGTACGCGTGGGCGATCCCAATCAATCCATCTATTACACCTTTACCAATGCCAGTCCGCAGTATCTGCGCGATTTCATGCGGGAGCCAGGTGTGCGTTGTTGGGAGCTACCCCATTCTGGCCGATCGCAGCCTTCCATTATCCGTCTGGCCAACCAGCTGATTGAATGGACGAGGCAAGCACACCCGATTACAGCGCTGCGCGAGGCATTGAGCCCACCACTTATCGAGCTGTCACCACCAGGTGATCCACAGCCTAATCCACCCAATGCGCCAGAGTGCATATACCTCGTCAGAAAAGTCTTCACACCAGACCAAGAGTTACAGGCGATCGTCAAATCAGTGTGTCAATGGATGGCGCAGTCCGAGGCGCATCCCAACGCGACCGTGGCAGTTTTAGTACCCAGCAATCGACGCGGGGCATGTGTGGCGAACGCTCTGCAGCAGGCAGGCATTAAGACGACCGAGCTGTTGGATAATCCACCTGCTGCGCGTTCCACTGCTGAGATGCTGGGGCACGTGCTGCGCCATCTCAGCGAGCCCGCCGACAGTCGTCATCTTGCAGCGATGTTCGACGACTGGCAACACTTGTATCCCGATGTTCTCCTCCCTCCCAAGCACTTGCGCGTCATAACCTCTTGGCTGGAACGCCTACGTTACACCGAGAGGTACCTTTGGCCGGCAGATGGTGGGATGGATGAGGACAACTTGCCAGAGGAGATAAGAAACGATTTCCAAGTGATGCGCTTGCTGACAGACTTTGGCGAACGAGTGCGACATTGGCAATCAGCAGCGGCATTGCCAGTCGATCAGCTGGTGCTGACAGTGGCACAGGACTTGTTCACCAAGCCGGCTGAGCTGGCACTGGTACACAAGCTGGCGATCGAGCTGCATACACGGCAATCGCTGAATCCGGATTGGCGTATGGATGAGATGGCGAAAGAGCTAGAGGCCATTGCGCGCAACGAACGCCGCTTTATGGGTTTCAGCGAAGCAGCCTATGAACCGCGCCCGGGCGAAGTCACGGTTGCCACTATGCACCGCGCCAAAGGCTTGGAGTGGGATCGCGTCTACTTGACTTCAGTGAACGACTACGACTTTCCCTCGGCACAGACACAAGACATCTATATGGCGGAACCCTGGTTCATACGTGACAGTCTCAACCTGCAGGCCGAGGCATTGGAACAATTGCGCGTTTTGCATGAGGGCGTACCCTCGGCGTATGCGGAGGGCGCAGCCACTCAACAGGTACGGCTTGACTACGCTGCCGAGCGACTACGTCTGTTCTATGTTGGTATCACTCGCGCGCGCCGCGAGCTGATCGTCACATGGAACACGGGGCGCACGGTTGGGAACGCGGCCGACCGTCAGCTCAGAGGACAAGCGCTGCCTCTTGCCTCTCTGATGCGCTGGTGGGAGGAACACGCGTGCGAAAGTGAGTCCTAAGAGTAGGACCTTGAATTGGCTGAGCTAAACGTTAACGTTATGGATGAAACAGAACTGGTCTGATAGGCAATGAACATGGACAGAACCCTGCAACACCATCCTGAAGAAGATATAGATAGCCTGTTTGCCTGCCTGAACAGTCCGACGACGATCCAGGCATTCTTGGACGATATACCCTATAGTACAGATGACTTCTACCGTTGTCCGCTGCGTGTGTGGCGTGACCGAACAGCACACTGCTTCGACGGCGCTTTGTTCGGCGCTGCAGCCTTGCGGCGATTGGGCTATCCGCCGCTGATCCTCGATCTGATCGCCGAACGGGACGACGAGCACATGCTGGCGCTATATCGGATAGACGGTCACTGGGGAGCTGTGGCCAAATCTAACTTTGTCGGTCTCCGCTATCGCGAACCAGTGTATCGCACTCTGCGTGAGCTAGTAATGTCCTATTTCGAATCCTACTTCAACGTTGCGGGCGAAAAGACACTGCGTGGGTACACCGTACCACTTAACCTGGCACGTTTTGATCATCTCAATTGGATGATCAGCGATGAACATCTTGAGTACATTGCAGCCCGCACTGACCGGCTACGTCGTTTCAGTCTGCTTACGCCAGCCATGATAGCGCGTCTGTCGTCGGTGGATCGGCGCTCCTATCAGGCCGGCATGCTCGGCGTGGACGCCGCCGGACTGTATAAGCTCCCGGAAAATATCGACGAAGAACGCTAAGAGTAAGAGCCTGTGTGGCTCGAGATTTGGCCTCGGACTGGCACTCTGGTACAGTATTGTTTCAGAGTGTAACTTCTTTTCGTCATTCTAACTGGATCAGGTAAATCCCTATGGACATCGGATTGGTTCGTCAGGTTGATATCGAAAGCGAAATGCGCGCAGCCTATTTGGACTACGCGATGAGCGTCATTGTAGCGCGCGCACTACCCGACGCGCGCGACGGGCTCAAACCAGTACATCGGCGTGTATTGTACGCTATGTATGATATGGGCCTGCGTCCCACATCTCCCTACAAAAAGAGCGCGCGCATCGTCGGCGAAGTACTGGGTAAATATCATCCACACGGCGATGCGGCCGTCTACGAGACCATGGCGCGTATGGCCCAAGATTTCTCGATGCGTTACCCACTGGTAGACGGACAGGGCAACTTCGGATCAATCGATGGCGACAGCCCTGCCGCTATGCGTTACACTGAGGCAAGGCTTGCGCGCATCGCTGAGGAAATGCTGGTAGACATCGACAAGGACACTGTGGACTGGGTGGAAAACTTCGATGCATCCCTGCAAGAGCCTCAGGTGCTTCCGGCGCGTCTGCCTAACCTGCTGCTAAATGGCAGCTCCGGGATCGCCGTCGGTATGGCGACCAACATCCCACCCCATAATTTGGGCGAAATCTGCGATGCAATTGCCTACTTGGTGGACCATTATCAAGACTATGAGAACATCGCTGTCGCTGACCTGATGCAATTCGTGAAAGGACCCGATTTCCCCACAGGCGGTCTGATCCTCGGCCGTGAAGGGATCGAACAAGCTTACGGCACGGGCAAGGGACGCATCGTGATGCGCGCTATAGCGCGAATCGAGGAAGCAAGCGGTGGCCGGTATCGTATTGTTGTCACTGAGATCCCCTACCAGGTGAACAAGGCGTTGTTGGTGGAACGCATCGCTGAGCTGGTGCGCGAGGACAAAATCAAGGACATCGCCGACTTACGCGATGAGAGCGACCGACACGGGTTGTCCATTGTCATCGAGCTCAAACGCGGAGCACAACCCAACGCTGTGCTCAACCAGCTCTACAAATACACCTCTCTTCAGACCACCTTCGGCGTTAATATGCTGGCGCTGGTGGACGGTGAGCCACGTGTTCTGTCGCTCAAACGTGCTTTGCAGGTCTACGTCGAGCATAGGCGCCAGGTGGTCACGCGCCGTTCCCAGTTCGAGCTGAACCGCGCGCGCCAACGGGCACACATACTCGAGGGGCTCCTAATCGCACTGGACAACTTGGACCAAGTCATTGAGACGATACGCCAGTCCCCTGATGCCAACACGGCGCGCGACCGGCTGATGGCGCAGTTTACACTCAGCGAGGTACAGGCACAGGCAATCCTTGATATGCAGCTCAGACGGTTGGCTGCACTGGAACGCCAGAAGCTCGAGGAGGAGTATGCGCTCATGCAACAGACGATCACCTCTTTGCAGGGGCTGTTGAGCGATGCAAGCAAGATATTGAGTGTGATCCGGCAGGAAGTGCTTGAGCTCAAGGAGAGACATGGAGACGCTCGACGCACGCAGATCGTCGTAGACGCAGCAGAGGAGCTCGCGGAGGAGGATCTGGTCGCACATGAAGAAGTGCTTATTTCGATCACTCGACGCGGCTATGTGAAGCGGGTGCCAGTGAACACGTACCGAGCGCAGTCACGTGGCGGTCGTGGCGTGACCGGGATGGCGACACGAGAGGAAGACGCAGTGCAGCTCCTGTTCACTGCTAGTACACTGGAGACCATCCTCTATTTCACCAACCGAGGCAAAGTCTTTGCCGAGAAAGCGTATCGCGTACCTGATTCCAGCCGTGTTGGCAAGGGCATCCCGCTGGTCAACCTGATCAACATCGCACCGGACGAGCGGGTGACCGCTGTCGTAGCCCTGCCGACGCTCAATCTATCCGGCTATCTCACTATGCTCACTCGGCGTGGCCGTATCAAGCGCACGTCTCTTGCAGAATTTGCCTCAGTGCGCTCCGGCGGTCTGATTGCCATCAGCTTGGACGAAGGTGATGAGCTGGGTTGGGTGCAGCGCACATATGAGAATGATAAGCTCATCATGGTCACTCAGCGTGGCATGGCATCACGCCTTGCTGTATCTGACGTACGCCCGATGGGACGACAGGCAGCCGGCGTCCTCGCGATGCGGCTTGATGAAGATGATGTTATTGCTGGTGTTGATTTGGCAAGAGATGGTTGTGATGTGTTGGTGGTAACAGCATATGGCTATGCCAAGCGCACGCCAGTGATCGAGTACCCATTGCAGCGACGCCCCAGTCGTGGCGTCCTGACTATAGGCCGCAACGCGCTCGTGAGGACAGGACCCATTGTCAACTTGTGCGCCGTGAACGAACAAGACGAAGTCGCGCTCATCTCAGCAGAAGGCATGGTACTGCGCCTGCCAGTCGCCCAGATAGCGCGACAGAGACGTTACACACAGGGCACCATTGCGATGCGTTTGCGCGAAGGAGATACAGTCGCCGCAGTGGCCCTGATAAAATCACCCGAGGAAGCGAACACCTGCTAGCTTCCTAAGGCGCCGTGCGGAACGTTGAATTCGTCAAACTGGTGGAAACGGCACACAGTACCCACTGCCAGGTGAGGGGAAGTGCCCTGTCTGTACTAACTGGGTCACGCGGCGCCGGAACGCTGCAATCTCGGATGGTCTGATCAGATTTGCCAGCTGGTTCACCAAAGTGTGGTTGGGGTCGTGCAGCACTTCCAGCAACCGTCGCAAGTCTTCTAGAATGTCAGAGGGCAACGGTTGGCCAGCAAAATCCCACAACACTGTACGCAACTTCGGCTGCACGTGGAAAGTAAGCCCGTGGTCCACCACCCAGATACGTCCTGCCCGGTCTCTGAGGATGTGACCTGCTTTGCGGTCGGCATTGTTGGTGATTACGTCGAAGGCGACCACACGGGCAATGACAGCGGGCGGTCGCTCGCGCATAGTAAAATAATGTTCCTCAAAATCGTGGTCAATGAACAGCTGGACAGCACCCGGCCCGTAGATTCCTTCGCGCAAAACCGTAGGCGGCACGAGATGCCATTCCAATGTCGTGCTAACTAAAAAGGCAGCCACCTCGCGTTGTGCCAGGCTGCCATGAGGAAAGTCCCAAAGGGGACGCTCGCCCTGAATCGGTTTGTAGACTGCGAGCAGCTCCCTCCCGTCATGATCAACCGACACCAAGAAGGTATAGTTAGAGCTCCATGGCATCAGGCCGTGTACCTCGCGCATGTCACCGTACTGTAGGATTTCCAGAACTTGGTGCATGCTCAACACAAGCGAGCTGCCCCGCTGTCCGACTTGCAGCTGAGACAGTGCCTCAGACTCGCGCTCAGTGGATGCGCTCGCGGCCATTGCTCCTGGGACAGAAGTGACCATCGGGGTCAATCGGCTCACCACATAGCGAACAGATGGGACGACCTCTGCTGATAACCTCCTTGATCTGATGGCTGAGCGCCTTCATTTGCGCGCGCGATGCCCAAATGCGCACTACACGTGCTTCTTCCTCTTCGCCCTCCGTCCTCAGCTCCTGCAGGATGAGCACCAAAGCATCTTCGGATTGATCGTATCCCATCCCCATCTGCCCGACCACAAACAGCACCTCGAAGGGCTCACGCAACATAAGGTCAGAGCTAAGCGGTTCCTCCAGCTTGGATATCTCACGCGGAAAGCGCTTGGCAAGTTCTTCCAGGACACGGTCAATGCTAACAGCCAGGACTGCTGCCTGCTGCTTTTCGATTTTGAACGTAAACGTGGAGTCACCTTCACTGGCCTGCAACAGGAAAACGCGCTTGCCCGGTCTGCCGAGTGCATCCACCGTGATGCGCGAAGAACGTATGTCTGTCAATCTGTCTGTGTCTGCCATTCCCAAACCCCTTCTCACGACACCTGACCCAACCTGCTTCCCCGCACTGTCATCTGCCTATCCATCCATCATAGCACGGAACGCGGCGCGATGCCAGAGGTGGCACGGCGTGACCACCACTTTTTGGCCTCTACCGCCCAGAAGACAACCGTGCTCAGAACCAGGCTGATCAACAGATCTTCCACGGGCAGTGCTACTGTGTGGAAGATCTCCTGCAGAAACGGCACGTACACTACAGCCAGTTGCAAGACGAAGGTGAGTAGCACGGCAGCCAACATAAACTTATTCGAAAGCAAGCCAATAGAGAAAAGTGAATCGCGCTCAGATCGGATGGCTAGTGCATTGCCCATCTGCGACAAGGTCAGTGTGGTAAATACCATCGTTCGCCATGTTGCATGGCCGGTACGCCATGCCCAGAAACCCATCGCCAGAGAAACAAAGCCCATCAACAACCCTATCCAGATGATGTCGCGGCCCAGCCCGCGTCCGAAAATACTCATCTGAGGCGGATAAGGGGGGCGACGCATCACATTCCGCTCAGGTGGTTCAACCGTCATCGCCAGCCCGGGCAACCCATCCGTGACCAAGTTGATCCACAAAATTTGAAGAGGTAATAACGGCAACGGCATGCCCAGGAAAGGAGCCAACAACATTGCCCATATCTCACCTGTATTAGAGGTCATGGTGTACTTGATGAACTTGCGGATGTTGTCAAATATGGTACGACCCTCTTCAACGGCGGCTACGATAGTGGCGAAATTGTCATCTAGGAGCACCATGTCGGCAGCTTCTTTAGAGACATCGGTGCCAGTGATTCCCATAGCGACCCCGATGTCTGCCTTCTTGAGCGCGGGAGCGTCGTTGACCCCATCTCCGGTCATCGCCACAATATGGTTCCTGCTCTGCAGCGCCTCTACGATCTTGAGCTTGTGCTCTGGCGAAACACGTGCGTAAACCGCCACCTCCTCGACAATGGTGCTCAGCTCCTCGGCAGAGGTGCGGTCAAGTTCCTGACCTGTGAGCACACGACCGTCGGAGGCGATGTCTAACGCACGGGCGATGTGCTGCGCAGTCAGAGGGTGATCACCAGTGATCATCACCGGCCGAATGCCTGCCGTCTTGCATGTATAGACTGCTTCCTTCACTTCAGGGCGTGGCGGGTCGATCATACCCACCATTCCCAAGAATATAAGATCACGCTCCAAGGTATCTGCTGCGCCATTATCCGGGAGGGAATGTAGAGGCCGGAAGGCAACTCCCAGAACACGCATACCGTCCTGAGCCAGCCGATCGTTTGCTACAATAATGCGCTGCCGCCATTCCTCGTCCAGAGGTTGCGCTCTGCCCTCTGCCCACACCCACTTAGACACTTCCAGAAGACTATCCACAGCACCTTTGCTAAAGACAGTCCAAGGAACGTTTTCCAATCCATAAAGGCGCAAGTCCAGCAGCTCAGCACGCTCTGGGTGCCTAGCCCCATCGCCCGCAATAGGGTTTTGTACTGCCACGCTCATGCGCTTCCGCTCTGAAGTGAAGGGCATTTCGGCGACGCGGGGCATGGCGCTCTCCAGCTGCGGTTTCAGCAGCCCAAATTGGGCCGCTGCGATCAATAATGCACCCTCCGTGGGATCGCCCACTGCCCGTAGCTTTCCATCCTCACCACCTGCGCTTTCCAGAACAGCATCATTGCAGAGCGCAGCACCAGTTAGAACAAGCCGCAAGGCGGCACCCGGCTCCACACTGGAAGCGTACCCATCTGTCAAGGCGTCGATCTTTGATCGCGTCACCTGGCTGGGGGTGCTGTCATAGTCTGTCCATACAGTGCCATAGCGTCCGACCAGCTCTGTCAGTTTCACCGTGTGTCCGGCAACGTCCAGCACAGTGACTGTCATACGATTCTCGGTCAGGGTGCCAGTTTTGTCCGAACAGACCACGGTGACCGAACCGAGTGTCTCCACCGCTGGCAGCTTGCGAATGAGAGCCCGGCGCCTGAGCATCCGCTGAGCACCTAGCGCCAAGGCAATTGTCACCACGGCTGGCAATCCTTCCGGCACCGCTGCCACCGCCATGCTGATAGCAGTGAGAAACATTAGGCGCAGCTCCTCGCCACGCAACACGCCCAGGAGAAACACCAGGGCCACGATCCCTAATGCAGCGATGGCCAGTCCACGCCCGAGCTGATCCATCCGCCGCTGCAGAGGTGTCTGCTCCTGTGTCACCATCTGGATCATGTCGGCAATGCGTCCCAGCTCGGTGCGCATGCCCGTTTCGGTGGCCACTAGTACACCACGTCCGTAGGTGACCACTGTGCCCATGTAGACCATGTTATGGCGCTCGGCCAAGGGCAATGGTGCATCCACTAGTGTTTCTGCTGTCTTCTCAACCGGCACCGACTCACCGGTTAAGGCTGCTTCCTGCACCTGCAGATTAACACTCTCGATCAGTCGCCCATCAACTGGCACCAATGCTCCTGCTTCGAGCAATACGATGTCACCCGGCACCACATCACGTGCAGAGATCTCATGCACGTGGCCGCCACGGCGCACTCGCACCTGTGGCACTGCCATCTTCTTCAAGGCGAGAATTGCCTTTTCAGCGCGATATTCTTGGACGAACCCCAGCGCTGCGTTGAGTACAATAATCGCCCCAATGGCTGCAGCATCTTTGTAATCACCCAGCACAGCGGAGATCACGGTCGCGACAATCAGGATGAGCACCATTAGGGCGGTCAGCTGTTCCCACAGAATCAGCCATGGACTTTTCAGCCCACGCTCGATGAGCTCGTTGGGGCCGTATTCAAGCAGCCGTCTTTCCGCCTCGGTTTGACTCAACCCTTGACTGGGGTCAGTTTGAAGGCGGGTTAGCACTTCAGATATGTCTAAACGGTACCAGTCGCTCATCCTGTTCCCTTTCTACGTCTATACAGGTACCTTCGTGTTTCTTGCTACCAAGCTTACAAAGATTGTATCCAAACTATTGCACCGGTCAAAGTCCTTGGCCGAGTCCGCTGGTTTGAGATTATGTCACGAGAGACTATAAGAGCCCTTGTCCGTCTCGACAGATTTTGTGGGGAGACTCACTTTCCCTTGTGATTGCATGCCTAGCAGCATAGAATGTAGAAATGGAAGTGTAAGGGTGGAACGGAAAGAGAGCAAAGAATATGAATAGTGTGGTTGTAACCCCTCAGCCTTCGCTCATTGCGCTAATGATAGCGATTATCGACCGTCCGAGATCAACACTGCAGACAATACGGTTGTGGCACGGCACAGCAGTCTGGCTAGTGCCACTCGCGTTGCTATTGCTTTCCTCTGTGCCTATGACCATAGTTCAGGTTCCCTACAATAAGACATTGGCACAGCAGCAAGTCCAGAGACAGATGCAACAGTTACCCGAGGAACAACGTAAGGAAGCTGCTGCCCGGATGGAGATCTTCACCACTACGCCCATCTTGGTGGCAGGTGGGTTGCTCGGAGGATTCTTCTCCTTGCTGGCCAGTTTGGCAAGTCAGGCAGTATGGCTATATCTGGGAGCGTCCGTTATTGGAGGTGACGTTAGTTTCGGGATGATGTGGCGTCTCAGCGTGTGGAGCCGTTTCCCTTACGCCATCAGCTGGTTAGCGCAGACTGGGTTCACACTGGTGGCCAGCCGCGCTGTGCGCTATCCGGGTCTCTCTGCCCTAATAGCGACCGGTAACCTGTTGCAAGATAGTCGCAATCCGCTCTTTGCTCTGCTGGGCAGTATCGATCCGTTTTGGTTCTGGCACGTGATGCTAGTAGCAGTCAGCCTTTCCGTCGCACAGCTGCGCCGTGGTGCAGTCATATCATTGACACTAAGCTACATTGTTCTCAGCTTGGCAATACAAACAGTGCCGACACTGTTTTTCGGTGGCGGATAATCGGCCTCGCCGCAGTGACAAGCATAGAATCGAAGTAGTCGTAGTATGCAGGCTACCTTGTATCTTTCCCTGACGTGCAACAGTTTTCCGCACGAGCGTTACGGATGGCGAAGAAGATATGGTACGTCTTGTTAAAATAATTGGGATTCTGATTGTAGTGGTTGGTATCAGCGTGGTGCTTTGGTCCTTTCTCAATCCCACGCCGTATGACGTCGCGCGCGACCCGGAGGTGGAAGAGATCATCACGATCGGCCGTGGCACCATCCTCAGCACGATCAATGCCTCTGGTCGTATTGAGCCACAGAACGAAGTGCGCGTGGAATTCGGCATCAGCGGTGTAGTGGCCGAGGTGTTTGTAGTACGCGGTCAGCGTGTGACCAAGGGAACGCTGATGGCGCGCCTGCGTACGGATGATTTGGAGTTGGCAGTCAAGCGTGCAGAGGTTGAGCTGGCACGCGCACGAGCACAATTGAAACAGCTGTACGAACCACCCGATGAGACAGAGGTAGCAGCAGCACAAGCAGCGGTGGCACAAGCGAGAGCTCGTCTGGAGGAACTCCAGTCCCCACCCAACCAGAAAGACCTCGAATCGGCACAAGCAGCGGTGAGTAGCGCACGTGCCAACCTGCGACGTGTCCTTAAGGGGCTGGACGAAAATGAGATTACTGTGCGGGCTGCCCAGTTGCGGCGCGCTGAGATTGCACTCAAGCAGGCCCAGTGGGCCTACGATCAGATCTCCTATCGTGGCGACGCAGGGGCGACACCTCAAGCTGCCCAACTGGAACAAGCGACCATTGATTACGAAGCGGCAAAAGCCAATTATCTGCTGGCGACAAAGGGTGCTGACGAAGCAGATATCGCTGCTGCGGAAGCACAAGTAGCGCAAGCGGAGGCTGCTCTGGACAAACTGGTGCGCGGACCGTCGCAGGCGGAACAGAAAGCGGCTGAGGCGCAGCTGGCGCAAGCAGAGGCGACGTTGAATCGTTTGCTGCGAGGGCCCTCCCCGATCGAAGTTGCGATTGCACAAAGCACAGTGGATGCTGCCCAGATTGCTCTCGAGCAAGCACAGGTGAACTTGGCGAGCGCTCTGTTGGTGGCACCGATAGACGGCATCGTGACCGAAAGCAACTTGAGAGTGGGCGAGAATACCATCGTTGGTCGCGCGCAAGGTGTCGTGCTCAGCGATCTTTCCTCTTACCGCCTCACCGTGGAAGTGGACGAAGTGGACATCGGGCGTGTTCAGCTTGGTCAGAAAGCTTCCATCGCGACAGAGGCCTTCCCCGACACCCGGTTTGAAGGGCACGTCGCTGAAATTGCTATGCGCCCGACATCTGACAGCGCCGGTGGTGTGATTTCATATAGAGTGACCATCGCGTTGGGCAACCCGAACGCTAAATTACTGCCCGGGCTGAGTGCTGACGCCACCATCGAGACCGAGCGACTGGAAAACGTGCTTATTGTCCCCAACCGGGCTATTAGTATTGACCGCAGCCGCGGAGACCCCAGATATTTTGTCGAGAAAGTAGGAACAGATGGATTGCCCACTCCGGTGGAGGTCAAACTGGGACTACGTAATGAGACGACCAGCCAGGTGTTAGAGGGTCTGGTAGAAGGCGACCAGGTCGTCACCCGCAGAATCTCACGCCGCGAACAACTGCAGCGCATCTTCGCCGCAGGTGACTGAGGTACCCTGATGCAGGAAGCTTCGCATTTGGTAATCGATGCACGTGACTTGGTGAAAATCTACCAGATGGGAACAGTGCAAGTGTGCGCGCTGTGCGGCGTCTCGCTGCAGGTGGAACGTGGGGAGATGTTAGCGATCATGGGCGCATCTGGCTCTGGCAAGTCCACCCTGCTGAACATACTGGGCTGCCTGGACACTCCAACCAGCGGTCAGTATTACTTGGAGGGTCTCGCCGTCGCAGATATGGATGACGACCAGCTGGCCTATATCAGAAGGTGCAAGATCGGCTTTGTCTTTCAGAATTTCAACCTGTTGCCGCGCATAGATGCATTGGGCAACGTTGAGCTCCCTCTCATTTATAGTGGATTATCAGCACGCAAACGGCGTGAGCTTGCGTTGGCCGCTTTGGAGGCAGTGGGACTGGCCGACCGTATGCATCACCGTCCCAGCGAGCTCTCCGGTGGGCAACAACAGCGCGTGGCCATCGCGCGTGCCATTGTCAACCAACCTGCTATCATCCTGGCTGATGAACCTACCGGCAACCTGGACTCGCATTCAGGTGAGGAGATTATGAACATCTTTCGACAATTGAACGCGGAACGTGGTATTACTATCATCTTGGTCACCCACGAGCACCATATTGCGCGCTACGCCAGACGCATTGTACGCATTGCCGACGGACGTATCGTGGATGACCAGCCAGTTTCAGAGACTTCATATGTGATTGCTGCAACCTAGGTGTGTATGCCACTCCTCGAAAGTGTGCGCATCGCACTAAATGCCTTGGCAGTCAATAAATTGCGCGCTGCTCTTACGATGTTGGGCATTATTATCGGTGTAGGAGCAGTGATTGCGCTGCTTTCCGTGGGCTATGGGTTTGAGGCATACATTGCTCAGCAATTCGCTGGGTTGGGCTCGAATCTCCTGTTTGTCCTTCCTGGCCAGCTGGAGCCAGGCGCCTCTCCCATACGACGGACGGGGCAACGTGTCCAGCCACTTACTATGGGAGATGCGGCTGCCATCGCTGATCCGTTCGAGGTGCCCAATGTGGTCGCTGTGGCATCAGAGTACTCGCGCAACGGCACGATTGTGCGCGGCAACCGCGAGCTCTCCACCTACATTGTCGGGGCGCCACCTCAGTATGCATCAGTGCGCAATTTTATCGTGACGCTAGGAGAATTTATCAACGAGGAACACATTAACGCGCGCTCACGTGTAGCGGTTTTAGGCGCGCAGCCAGCCAAACAACTTTTCAGCGACGACGAGTATCCCATCGGCCAAACAGTAAAACTGAATGACGTACCATTTCGTGTCATCGGAGTGCTGGAAGAGAAAGGAGGAGGCGCGTTTGGCAACCAAGACAACATTGTGATTATCCCTATCAGCACAGCTCAGACGAGGCTTTTCCGAGCCCCGGTGGTACGTGGTGAGCTGGCTGTCTCACTCATCTTCATTCAGGTGACCAGCCAGGAGGTTATGGACGCCGTAGCCGACCGAGTGACGGAGATTTTGCGGGAACGCCACCGCATCAGCTTTCGTGACGACGATGATTTCTCAGTCATTAGCCAGGCAGACCTGATCAAAGTGTTTGGCGACTTTACCGCTGTGTTTACCATTGTCCTCGGAGCGATTGCCGGTATCTCATTGGTGGTCGGCGGTATCGGTATCATGAACATTATGCTTGTCTCAGTCACAGAACGTACACGAGAGATCGGCATCCGCAAGGCTGTGGGTGCCCGACGGCGCGACATTCTGTTACAGTTCCTGGTTGAGGCAGTCGTGCTTGCGCTGATCGGTGGAACACTGGGGATCGCCTTTGGTTACGCTTGTTCGCTGCTGGTAGCCCAGCTGGCTGGGTTGAATACTATAGTGCGCCTGGAAGCAATTTTGCTGGCAACTATCTTCTCAGGAGCGGTGGGCCTGTTTTTCGGCATTTACCCAGCTACCCGCGCGGCGCGCCTAAACCCGATCGAGGCTTTGCGGTACGAATGAGCTCAATTCAGCTCATCCCCAAAGATGGGTCACCCACGCAGGGGCATAATGTGCCCTAGAAGTTACCTACCTGCCACTGCATATACTTCATAGCAAGAACATATTCTGTAAAGAGCACAAACGATTGTGAGCCAGGCACGCTGTGTGCTATAATCTTGGCGCAATGGGCATCGAAAACTTTGAAATGTTGGTAGAACAACTCATAGAACGTGCATTTGGGAAGATCTTTTCCTCCCCTGTGCATTGGAGTGATCTAATTCGTGACTTCGCCCGAGCCATGGAAAGTCACTGCATCACGGCAGATGGACAAACACTTTTCCCAGATCGGTACCGAGTGCTACTCCATCCTACTGATTGGGAAGCTCTCAAAGACACTCAAGAAGAGCTCCTGAACGGAGTGTACCAGTGCCTGCGTCAGCTAGCTCAGGAGGCAGGTGGAAGCTTTGCCACTACACCTTCGATCCTACTGCAGGTCGAGCCCCGAGTGAAACCTGGTCGTGCCGAGGTGCACGTTACTTGGACAGATAGCGACGACGCTCTTAAACTTACAACCCGAGCGGCGAAAACATGTACTGACGATACGCGGCCAGCTGACCCAATGAGGTGAGGAGCTGTGGATATAGAGTGGATGCTGTTGGGTCTGCGTCTGCTGGCGGTTGTCGTTTTATACGCTTTTCTTTTGGTGATTGCCTATGTAATTTGGCGAGATTTGCGTTCAGTTGCCAGAGGTCACCACTCGGAAAACGTTGCAGCCGCGAGAGAGGAAACTCCATTGGCATGGTTACAGGTGGTTAATGACACGGACGCCACCGACTGGCCTAAGACAGTTTTCACAGTTGTTCCCCCTGCCACTTTGGGACGTGCCAGTGATAACCAAGTCGTGCTCCAGGATGAGTGGGTATCGGCATACCATGCGCGTATCGAGATTCAGGCAGGCAAGTGGTGGTTGACCGATCTGGGCAGTCGCAACGGTACACGCCTAAACGACATGCTCATTGTAGAAACAACCCCTTTAACAAAAGGGGATATCATCTCTGTCGGCCGATTGAAGTTGCGGTTCGAAACTGGCGATGGGATGTCCCTTGCCGACCCCAATAAAACAAAAGCATAGGAGATGATTATGGAACCAGTCACGCTTGCAGTCATTGGTGGTTCAGGCGTCTATGAAATGGAGGAACTGACCAACATTGAAGAAGTGAAGCTGCAGACCCCTTTCGGTGATCCCTCTGATGTCATTGTCATCGGCAGCTTGTGTGGACATCGGGTTGCCTTTCTGCCTCGCCACGGGCGCGGTCACCGCATCAGTCCCAGTGAATTGAACAGCCGGGCTAACATATATGCCCTGAAGCAGCTGGGTGCTGCTCAAATTGTATCGGTAAGCGCCTGTGGAAGCTTGCGTGAGGACTTCGCCCCACGTGATATTGTCATACCGGATCAGCTGTTCGACCGCACACGGGGTCGCCCCCTTAGCTTTTTTGGAAACGGACTGGTGGTCCATATCAGCTTTGCCGAGCCATTCTGTAGCCGGCTTTCTGACCTGTTGTACAAAGCAGTTGCAGCAACCGGCGCCAAGGTGCACAAGGGAGGTGCCTTCCTCACTATCGAAGGACCACGTTTCAGCACTAAGGCGGAGAGTCGAATCTATCGCCAGTGGGGGATGGACATCATCGGGATGACAGCAACACCCGAAGCCCAGCTAGCGCGCGAAGCGGAGATGTGTTACGCCACAATGGCTCACGTAACGGACTACGATGTGTGGCACGAGTCAGAAGAACCTGTGACTGTCGAAGCCATTGTGCAAAACTTGATGGCTAACGCTGCAATCGCCAGGCAAGCGATCAAGAATCTGGTTGAGATGCTTCCGCCCACTTTCGATTGTCCTTGTCATCATGCTCTGCGCGACGCCATCATCACCCGCCCCGAGTTCATACCTGAGCACACCAAAAGGAACCTGGACCTCCTTATCGGCAAGTATCTAAAAGAGCGATCATAGGTGTCGACAGGCGTATCCGAGTTGTTCGTGTGGCTCAGGCAAAACGGCACTTTATGAAAAGTTCAGGCGCGAGCATCTATCCCTCAACGTTAGGCCCAATGAAGCCGTTGCTCTCCCAAAGGCACCCATGGTGTATGGCACTGATCGTGGGGCTTCCCTTGATATTCACCTTCCTGGCCTTTGCCCAGCTCTCTCTGGTAGAAGATGCTCGATTGACGCCCACGCGCTTTATCGCTCCTGCAGCGTTGGCAGTGTGTATGCTTGCCACCACCTGGTTGTTGCAGCAGGCACTGCCCCTTCACGATCAATTGTTGCTGCCCCTAATCACCCTGCTAATAGGCTGGGGAATGGCCGAGGTAGGACGCTTGGCGCCGCCTGTGTTTCTTCAGCGTCAGACCACCTGGATGGTGTTGGGAAGTGGTGCTCTGCTGGTAGTTGCCCTTGTACCACAAGGGCTACAGTGGTTAGAGCGTTTTCGCTACACTTGGTTGCTGTTGGGTCTGTCGTTGCTAGGGATGACATTCTTCCTAGGGGTAAACCCCAGCGGTACGGGAGCTCGTCTCTGGCTAGGTGTTGCTGGACTTTACTTTCAGCCTTCTGAGCTGCTCAAGCTACTGATGATCGTGTTTCTAGCCACCTACTTGGCGGAGAGACGGGCCGCATTGCTTGAGGTCAGCTTACGGGTACACCGTTGGCGCATACCTCATCCAGCTTACCTAGGCCCTCTGCTACTGATGTGGGGATTCAGCATAATACTCTTGCTCTGGCAGCGTGATCTGGGGGCCGGATTGCTGTTCTTTGCGGTATTCCTAGCCATGTTCTATGTCGCGACAGGGCAAGGGCGTTATGTGCTGGTCAGCCTAGTTCTGCTGGCCGGAGCAGGAGCGATAGGTTACCACGTGTTTGACGTGGTAGCATTGCGTGTAGACGCTTGGTGGGATCCATGGCGAGAAGCATCGGGGCGCTCGTTTCAGATCGTGCAAGCATTGCTGGCCTTTGCCAGCGGTGGCGTTCTTGGCCAAGGACTGGGGCAGGGATTACCCAGTGCTATACCGGTGGTACATACTGATTTTGTCTTCGCCGCAGTGGGCGAGGAGTACGGACTAATTGGCACACTGGGTCTGGTGATAAGTTTCATGCTACTGGTCTCACGTGCTTTTCGTATTGCATTATGCTGTGAGCGAATGTTCGAACGCCTGCTGGCGGCCGGCATTGGTTCGCTTTTCGGCCTGCAGTCGTTAGTGATTATGGCAGGCACGCTGAAGCTGATACCTCTAACAGGGGTGACGCTCCCGTTCGTGAGCTATGGAGGCAGCTCGCTGTTGGTCAGCATGGTAATGGTAGGATTGCTGGTGCGCCTTTCCTCCCGCCCTACCTCTCCATACCAGAGTTCACCGGCGTTCATCCAAGGGGGGTGATAGGCGATGACGACCAGCATTATGCGCCTCACGGGCGCACTACTAGTGGGCTTCATAACTGTAGCAGTGGCGCTTGTTTACTGGCAAGTCTTCCGCGCGCCAGAGCTGGTGGCACGTGCCGACAATCCACGACTTATCCAGGCCGAGTTACGCGTAAAACGAGGAAGCCTTTTGGATCGCACCGGAATGGTACTCGCTTTCTCGGCTCCAGCACACCTTTCGGATAGCGACCAGGTTGTGTTCCGTCGTCACTACCCAGAGCTAGCAGCAGCACATTTGGTCGGCTATTACAGCCTACGCCACGGCACAGGTGGCTGCGAAGCCGTGTTTGACGCCACGCTCCGCGGCAAACGTACCCAGATAGAAGAACTGCTGCATCGCCCCCAGCTGGGCGAGGATGTTACATTAAGTGTCAGCTTAGCGGCAACGCGCGCAGCGGACGTCGCGCTGGGTGACCACATTGGGGCGTTGGTGGCGCTTGACATTGTAAGCGGCGAGATACTGGCTATAGTAAGCCATCCCTCTTACGATCCCAACCGACTAGATAACGAGTGGGAAAGGCTCGCCACTGATCCTGCTGCCCCATTGTTGAATCGCGCCACACAGGGAGTCTATCCAGTTGGTGACTTGGCCCGCTGGATTGGATTAGCTGGACTGCTCAGTGCCGGTATCACGACACCACCTAATCCACTAGAAGTTCCCCTTGAAGTGTTGCTCGCGCCGCTTAGCCGGATGGGGTATCTGGCTACAGCGCATCAACTTGGCTTCACCAAGACACCTCTGACTGTGTTACCGGCCAGTCCAGGGCGGTTGCCCAATTTCAAGGGCAAAACCACAGAGCGTGATCTGGCGGTCACCCCGTTGCATATGGCACGTTTTATCGCAGCGGTGGCAGGAGATGGCCGAATGCCAGCCGTCAGGCTTGAGCGCACAACCACACCAGCTACAATGGAACGCATCTTTTCAGAATACGTTGCGCGCACTCTCCGTAATATTACCCCGAAACATGACGAGATAGCTGGTTGGTTAGGAATAGCGTCGCCGGTAGAGACAGGTCGTGAGTCTCTCACTTGGTTTGTGGGGTACGCTCCCACCACTTATCCCAAGGTGGCTGTTGCCGTGGTCATCGAAGATGAAGACGACCGCCTGGTGGCATCGTCGATAGCTCACCGCACTCTGGCTACATTGTTGCAATGATCGAGGGGCCTCAAGGGGCTGTCGCTTCGACCACGCGGGCATGGGTAATGCGCACCAAATCGCTCACAGCCAGTTGCACGTTCATCCCGCGCTTCCCCGCACTCACCACAATCTGTTCGAGGGCCAGCGCCGGACGATCGATAAAAACATCAAAAGGACGACCGAGCAGCGCCAGAGCAGAGATGCCACCCACTTGGAGACCGGTCAGAGTCTCCGCTTCACGTTGGCTTGCCATACGCACTTTCTTGTCGCCTACGGCAGCAGCAACACGCTTGAGGTCAAGCTCGCGATCGCCCGCTATCATCACCAACAACGGTCGGCCTTGAGAGCGCAGAACAACGAGTGTTTTATATACCTGCTGCGGCGGCAGACCAAGAATCTGAGCTACCCCTGTGGCAGAGTGGATCTCGGGGGGAAAAGTGAAAAGCTGGTACGCGATGCCATGTGCCTCGAGTAGACGTAGTGCGTTGGTCTTATCCTTTAATGAGGAGCTCACAAGACCTTTATAAGTCGGTTTCCGTCACCTGTCAAAGACACCTATGGAGGATGGTAATGCGAGTGAGCAAGCTACTTGTCCAGACACTGCGCCAAGCTCCAACTGATATTCCGATGCCAGGCCACCAGTTCTTGTTGCGTGGCAGCTTTATGCGTCCTCTCGCAGCGAGTGTTTACGTTTTCCTACCCTTGGGGACTCGGGTGCGCCGCCGAGTCCAAGCCGAGCTGGCGCGTGCACTGGAGGACGCAGGCGGACAGGAGATAGGCCTGCCTATACTGCAGCCTCTGGAAGTTGCAGAACAGCGGAACAGCACGCTATTCCCCGAGTGGGTTGCTTCACTACAAAGCACAGCACTCTTCGCTTCCGAGGGATACCGCGCTTGGGGACTCCAATCGGGTCACGAACGAACTGTGTTAGCTCTGATGAGAAACGTGGTACAGTCCTATCGTCAACTGCCCGTCTTACTGTATCTATTCTGGCAGGCTCCCGAGTGGGAAGTACATGCTTCGCGGGGACTGTTCGGCAGCCGTGAGTCAATGGTCTTGGACGCCTACAGCTTGCACCAAAACGAAGAGGAAAGAGGCACCCTCTATCAACTTATCCTGGAAGAGTTTGCGCGTCTAGCTGAACGTAGTGGTATACCCACCTGTCGCATAATAATGGACATAGACGAGAGAGGATGCCCTAGCGGACACCGACTGATCTGGCCGTGGAGAGAGGGCGAGCGAACGTTCCTTGTCTGCAGCAAATGTAACTGGGCCTGTGAGCAGACAATTGCACCAGTTAGAAAGGAAACATTGCCTGCTGAACCTCCGCAACCATTACAGGAGGTGGCTACACCGGAGTGCAAGACAATCGCAGCGCTATGCGCATGGTTGCAGATTCCGCCATCTCGCACGGCGAAATCTCTCTTCCTGGTGACTGAAGGAGATGAAACGACTGCTCGCAACGTGATCGCGGTCGTGCGTGGCGATACAGAGCTCAGCATGAGCAAACTGAGACGACTGCTCGGCACAGCTAATTTGCGACCAGCCAGCGAGGAAGAGATCAGGATGATTGGCGCAGAGCCTGGATACGGTTCGCCAATTGGGATCCGCGGTGCAGAAGTGGTCGTGGATAACCTGGTTGCGTCTTCTCGTAATTTGGTCGCCGGCGCCAACCGACCGGAATATCACCTGTTGAATGTTAACTATGGCCGCGACTATGAGGCAACACGCATCGCTGACATAGCTCTAGCACAGGAAGGCGATCTGTGTCCTTCGTGTGCCGCAACACTGCGACTCGAGCATGGTATCGAGCTAGCCCTAGCCGGCAATTTGGGAGCTCACACCACCCAGGCCCACAATCTGTGTTATCTTGACCAATCGGGTGCTCCGCAGCCCGTGCTATTGGGACGTTATCGCTTTCATATAGATCGTTTGATCGCCTCCGTTGCTGAGACGCACCATGATGAGCAAGGGCTGATTTGGCCCGCCTCTCTGGCGCCCTATGATGTTTATCTTATGACGCTTGGCCGGCGCAACCCCCTCGTGGATGAAATGGCCGACAGGCTGTACGATCAACTGCATGCAGCTAACGTGCGCGTGTTGTATGACGACCGGGATGAAAGGGCAGGGGTGAAATTCTACGACGCAGACTTGATAGGACTGCCACTGCGCATTGCCATCGGGGAACGCAGTGCGGCAGAGGGCAGCGTCGAGGTGAAGCAACGAGGCACCAGTGAAGTAACAAAAGTGGTCATCACAGACGTTGTGGCCTATGTCAAAAGCCTACTATAGGCATAGGTGATTCCGTTTATTCACATATCATGGAGCTGCTATGTCGTTCTCGTTTATCCTGGGTGTAGTTTTGATCGTGCTGGCTACGACATGTTGGAGTACTTCCGGGACGCTCATCCATTTTATCCTGCGTCACGCTAATGTGACGCCTTGGGGATTGGCATTCTGGCGTGACCTGACGACGTTCTTATGTCTGGCTGCAAGTTTGATTCTCGTGCAACCTAAGTTGCTACGCATAGACCGGCGTGATCTCCTTTGGCTGGCAATAATGGGCTCGGTAGGTATTGGGCTGATGCACATTGCGTGGAACACCTCGGTTATTGTCAATGGTGTGGCGGTCTCGACAACCCTGCAGGCTAATGCGCCGATATTTGTAGCAGTGATGGCATATCTGTTGTGGGGCGAGCCCATTACAAAGCGTAAAGGACTTGCCATCGCCCTTTCAACTGTTGGCACAGTGCTCATTGGACGATTGGACAATTGGAACGGCGTCCATATCACCCCGTGGGGATTGCTGCTTGGTCTCGTTGCTGCCTTGACTTACGGCATCCTGGCACTGCTAGCTAAAAAACTGGTAGGGCACTATCACCCAATAACGGTTTTGACGTATACCTTCGGTTTTGCTGCCATTGCGTTGCTCTTCACGCAGCCTGATGGGGCCCTTTTTGTCGCACCAGCGTGGCCAACGCTCGGGTATTTCGGCGCGTTGGTGTTCTTGCCCACCATTGCCGGTTTCCTGCTATACACTTCCGGGATGCGACGCCTTCCGGTGAGCGTCGCTTCCATCGTAGCGATGACCGAGGTACCCTTTGCTGCCATTCTCTCATTCTTTACATTGGGCGAGCGACTGGACATCTGGCAGGTATCAGGCGCTGTAGCGATTGTAGCAGCCGTGATTCTGTTGACATGGCCACAAAGCAAACCAAAATCCTTCCCCGAGAAGGAGGCGCTGACTGTGCCCACACCCTAGAGTCTTGTTTCATCGGGTAGGGCAAACCGTTGCGTGGTTAGGTGCTGAGAAGCTTTCCATCCAGCGCGCCACAGGTTGGCCCGGATCTGTCGTCGACTGCGGCCAGCTTCAATCAACCACCGACGGACCAAGGCGCGCTGCGATGTTTCAGCATTTGGACAGGTTGATTCGTGGTGGGGCAACCCCAATGCCCGAGCCAGCTGCTCCAGGCGACGCTCTTCAAGATAAATCAGCGGGCGAATAAGCGTAATCGTATTGCCGAAAAACTCTAGCCGTGGCATCAGCGTTTGTAGGCGTCCGGAGAATAGCAGATTAAGCAAGGTCGTTTCGGCTGCGTCATCGGCGTGATGCGCCAACGCCACCTTGTTACAACCCAATGCATGGGCAGTCGTGAAGAGAGCCTTGCGGCGGTTCCACGCACAACGCTGGCAGTTAAGGGGTATCGCCTCGCGGTTGCCTAACTCTAAAGGTACAAAGGCATATTCCACACCCAACTGGACAAACCATGGTTCCAAAACAGGGCGCAAATCAGGCAGGCCAGCGGGATGCATTTGCACGTGGAGGGCTATGAGCTGATGACGCTCAGCAACCGTTGCCTGTCGCGCGAGCAGGAGATACAAAAGTGCACAGCTGTCCTTACCGCCCGAGACAGCTACTGCCACGCGATCGCCATCGGCGATCATATTAAACTCGCGTATCGCGCGATTGACCGGCTTAAGTGCGAAGAAGGTGAGCTTGTCCAATTTAGAGTGGATGCCAAATAGGGTATGAGTCTCTGAAACTTTCTTCAAGCAGGTTTTGCATACTGCGCCAACAGCCTACGGCAAAGGCGAGCGTATGCTCCCTTCGCATCCCTGTTCCTAAATCTCTACTACATACACCCTTCCTCAACCCCAGCACGTGGAGAAGCGGTTAAATAAGCCAATGCCTCTTCTCGTTCCCCATCCATCACCACCTCTAGATAACGACCGCCCGAAGCTCTCGGCACATCGATCACTTTGACGTACGCGGCATACGCTGCAGCCTCGGGCAGCAACTCTGCCAGTACGTTCGGGGAGCCATCAAGGAAGGCGCGGTTGAAGATCACTCCGGGCTCATCCGGGTAAAGCGCAAGCGGATAAATCTGGGATTCGACCAAATCCTGGAAGAAATGTGTACCATAGGAAACTTCAGGGGCCTGACCCCCTTTAGCTGTGGCAATTTCGACCAACATCCGGGTATTGTAGATGTCAGCATAGCTCACTTTGACGCCCAGGTCGATGTTAGAACTTCCCCAACGTCCCGGTCCCATCAGGATAAAGCGCTCACCTTGCAGCTGCTTGTTCAGTCGACCGATGATGCGTGCCACCTCTAACTTTTCAGCGTAGTTCGGAATGCCACTGTAGACCTCAGGGTCGACATAGACAATGTAGCGGATATTGGAGACCACTCCTTGTGGCACCATCTTGTTAGCTGAGAAGATCTTATCCTCGTCTGGCACCTCGCGCGGAATGTGCCCTCCACCTGTCCACGCTTGATCGGTAAGCGGCCGACATTGCAACAGAATAACCTTGAATTGAGTTTTACCCCGTTCGCTAACAATATCCGCGGCAAACTCGATGTCCACAGGATACTGGTAATAGCGCTCCAGGGTTTTCATAACCGCTTTCATCGTTTGCGTAAAAGCCTTATTGCTCACCAGCCCATCAAAAGTGAGCACCAGATTCCGAACATCTAAATCCATCCCCAGCGCGATGATAGGCTGCATATAATCGCCCTGATCAAGTGCAAAGAGCAAACGCAGGGCCGGGTAATCAGTGGTAAGCACCTCTTCCACTGGGAAAGGACGAAAGAGGTTCTCCTGCAGATCTACGGCATCGATGTAATGCTGAGAATACCTTCGGATTTCGGCTGCATTGCGCTCAGGTCGCAGCTGGGGATGACTGAGCGCTACCATGCGTGGATAGTCATCTGCCACGCGGTCGACAGCACGCGTGCCCATACCCCACACGATGCGCAGGAAACCGTCTTCGCGCCGGATGCTCCGATTCCAACGGAAAGGATTACGGCTGAAACCCACTCCTGCCACGTCGGGGAAGAAATAACGTCCATGCGCATAGCCAGCTACCTTCTGGATAAGGATAGCCATACGTTCGTCATAGTCCACCAACCCTTTTTGACGACGGTAGAGCAAGGCATTGGGGTTGTAGACACTGGCGTAGACACGTTTAATTGCCAGCTCAAGTGCATCCAGATTCTCGTCTAAGCTACCCTGATTGGGGCAAAAATAGCTGTCGTATTTGCCCGCAAAGGCACTACCCAAGTTGTCCTCGAGCAAGCTCGACGAGCGCACGATGATGGGATGGGGACCAATTTCTTGAAGCATTTCGCGCAGGCGTATAGTCACATGTTCAGGGAAGCGCGCGCTGGTCATTGCCTCTATCACCTTAGGATATTCGGCAACAATCTGTTCGCTGCTCTTGTACTTCTGGTTGTGGAAATCATGCAGCTGGTTTAGATCGTGGACCTCGTAAAAGACATCGGCACCGATGAAGTAAGAATCAGGAATGAGCAGCGGCGCCGGCAGGTCCAGTTCACCTGTCGCCTGGGCATGCTGCAACACCTTACAGGCAAGCAGCAGACCAGCTGCTTTGCCACCAATGCGTCCGCGCCCAATGCGCCGTCGGCGAATCTCCTTGAGATCGCTAATGGTGAAAAAACGCTTGGCAATGCCAACAAAGTGCAGCTGATCGCTAATCATCCCTTTGATCAACACAACGATGATCTCCTCCAAGTGGTGCTGCACTTTGGCCTTTTCTTCCGGCGGGTAGCTCTCGTACTCCTCTCCCTTAGCGAACAGCAAATCCCACGGTGCCAGCTCGGGATTGAAGGTCAACACCACATCTCGCTGCGGCGCACGCTGACGCAGCAACGGTTGCACCAGCTCGACGAAGTCAGAATGAGGGAAATGATAGGCAAAGTAGAAATCGGTCAGGTAGTCACGGATGATTTGCAACCGCTCCTGCCACACCTCTGGTGGTTCCTGTTCGTAAGGATACTGAATGCCCTCCAAGACTTGGGATTGGAGAGCCTTTTCCATCACCTCCTTCTCGAACACCTCGGGTTCGATGACGTGATGCGCGAAGAGCTTCTCGCGCATCTTGGCTCGGATGGTCTTAGCCAAGATGGGATAACGGCTGATCTCCAGGTAGAGCTGGAGAACTTTCGGTGGTTGCATAGTCGGGTTATGCTGATTACTCATAACACCCCATTATATACACCTCACGGAGTCGCAGCAACCTTTCATTAAGAATAGGGTTGAGGAACATCATCCTATGTCCTGCAGACTTCGACAAGAAAATAGACCCGAAGGAAATGAACGCCTTTAATATCTTTTCCAGAGATCCCTTATCCTTTGATGCTCGCCCCACAGGGCCCATTACCTGCTGCAACATTACAGAGGTAACAGCTATCGTAAGGGAGGAATCTGCTTTTGGCTCAATACACCCTGCACCTTCCTACATCGGCTGCACCACTTCCTGCCGTGCCACAACCGTGTTACAATCAGGCTATGCAAGGAGATGCCCCTGTGCGGTTCGTGGTGGACGTGATGCTAGGCAGCTTGGCGCGTTGGCTGCGCCGACTGGGCTATGACACGGACTATGCCAACGATCGAGATGACCGGGAGCTAGTACGCATCGCCCGAGCCGATGGACGTGTGTTGCTCACACGCGACAACGCCCTAGCAGCCCGGCGGGGCATCTCTGTACTGCTGATTGAAAGCCAAGCGCTCGATGAACAGCTGGCACAGGTAGTCCGCGCTTTTCCTCTCCCACCCGGTGCACAATTGCCACGCTGTTCAGAGTGCAACACTCTGCTACAAATTGCTTCCCCTGATGAAGTAGCAGAGAATGTGCCGGTCTACGTGCGCCGCACTCACGACCACTTCCGACGCTGTCCGGGCTGTGGACGCGTTTACTGGCCAGGCAGTCACTGGGAACGTATTCGGCACCGGCTGTGCTCGCTGGACCCGACGGCTCACGACCCCAAGTAGCGAAATGCTAAACGAGCCCCGGGCGTGAAAAGCCTGAATGCTTGCTCCATATCCCATTAGAGCGTACTGAAAACGGATTCATCCTTGCCTTGGTCTTAACCGGTACCAACGCCAGAACCATGCCTGCGGCGGTGCAGTTGTTTATGCGGGAAACGGTATTTTGTGGGGCACATGACGGCAGCCGCGGTCATCATAATGCTTCCGACAGTAGTAGTTACTTTCTTAATCCAACGCTATTTGGTGCGCGGGCTGACGTTTGGCGCCATCAAATGAGCCCGATAACCGCGCTCTACACCGTGTCTCGAGCTGGACGACCATCCCAGCACGCAGACGCAGTTGTCGCAGTTGTCACGCAGAATGATCGCCAAACCACCTTGCCCATAGAAACATCCCAGATGAGCTACTTGACAGCCCCACTGACCAGCCCTCGGATGAAGTACTTCTGCCCAAACACATAGAGCACCACAATGGGCAACGTTGCGATGAACAATCCTGCCATCGTAACCGGGATATCCACGTAGTGCTTGGAACGCAACGCTGCAATGCCCACCATAAGGGTCTTGAGCTCATCCTTCTGCATAAACACTAGCGCGATCAGCAGTTCGTTCCACACCCACAGTGCATTGACTACAATCAGGGTGATAACTGCTGGTGCCGAGAGAGGCATCATGATGCGCCAGAAGACACCAAGACTTGAGGCCCCGTCGATGCGTGCCGCTTCCACAATCTCGCGGGGCACCGTGCGGAAGAAGTTGGTCATGAGGTAAACCGAAAACGGGAGGAGCAATCCAACGTAGATCAATGTGGTGCCCGGATAGGTGTTCACCAGTCTAAGTCGCACCATCGAAACAAACAGTGGCACCAGCATCACCACAGGTGGCACCACCATCAACGATAACAATACATTGAATATTGCGCGTTTACCAGGAAATTCCATGCGCGCAAAGGCGTAAGCAGCCAGACAGGCGATAATGAGTGAGACGCTCACTGAACCGACTGTCAGGATGATACTGTTCGCAAAGCGGATGAGAAACTTCTCGCCAGCGAAGGCTGTGACAAAGTTCTCCAAGATAGGTGCAACAGGCAGTCCCCACTTGTTAGCTATGTACTCGCTGCGCGTCTTGAACGCTGAGACCACCATGAAATACACAGGAAATAGCGACACTATGGTTGCGACTATCACGATCGCTTGTCGGACAAAAGTCCCCAACCAATGCCAGAGCCTGTCCGAGCGACTCACGCGAACACCTCCTCCTCGCCAGCTCGTTCACGCAATCGGAACTGTACAAAGATCAGGACACCAGTAATCGCCAGTATAAGCACAGAGGCTGCTGCAGCCAGGTTCATCTGATTGTAGCGAAAGCCCTGCAAGTAGACGTACAATTCGGTCACCATAGTGGAATTGCCTGGCCCACCAGCTGTCATGACATACACATAGTTGAACACCCAGGATAGCATGGTAATGACCGAGATGACGGTGAAGAACTCGATCACAGTGGATAATTGCGGTATGGTGATGTGCCACTGCAGACGCCACCAGTTAGCACCATCAATACGCGCCGCGTCAAACAGCTCCTCTTCCACCGACATCAGACGGGCCAGGAAGAGCACCACGCCCAGTCCCACTTCCTTCCAGATTATCACAAACATAACTGTCCACAATGCCAACTTGGGACTGCCCAGCCAGTCAAGCGCCAGCTGCGGCAGCCCAATGGCAATGAGCGCCTCATTTAGCACACCGCTCAGCTGAAAGATATAAGAGAAGATGATACCGACCACCACAATGGGAAGCAGATAAGGCAGAAAGAGCGTCGTCTGATGAATCCTCCAACCACGAATACGCTCGAAAAGGAAGATCGCCAGCAAGAGTGCCACTGCTACCATAACAGGCACATTTAGCACCAGCGTCAGGTTGTTGCGGATGGCGCGCAAGAAGACTTCGTCCTGGAACAATGCAATATAATTGGTCAGACCGACGAAAATCTCCTGCCCCTTGGAGGTGCGTTGGAAGCTCATCATTACCAGACGCGCCACGGGGTAACCAAACACAAACAGCAATGCCACGATCATAGGCGCCAGATACAACCATGGTTCGTATGGTCGATATCGCATCGTATCTGCCCGCTTCAGGAAAGGCTTATAAATTTCCCCTGTACACACATAGAGGCTTGCTACTTAAAGGCGCTTAGGGGTGGCCAGGATTGCTGGCCACCCCGAGAGATAGCATCTCGCCTCGATTATGCTACGAGATGGGGGTCGTCTACACCACCGCGTCCGTCTTATTGTGCCCATCTGGTGAAGTTCTCCAGCGCTTCAGGATTCTGCTCAGACCATTTGTCAACCACGTCCTGAGTCATCTGTGCCAGCTCTTCAGGGGTCTTCTCACCGGCAAAAAGCAGCTGCGTGCCCGCAAAGTTAGCCTGCTCGTCCATCATAGTGGGGATAAAGTTCTCCAAGTTGGGCCCCGGAATCGTGGTGTCCCACTGGTAAACCTGTTGGAGCTGGGGTTGTTTGATCAGCGACACATCCAGTCGATCATCGGCCGGCAGAACCCCAGTGTAGTTAAACCAGGCATCCAATCGATCTTTGGTGTGCAAGAACATCAAGAAGTTGGCAGCCTCTTGCTTGTGTTGCGACCAGGAAGTGATGCCTAATCCCTGGGCTGTGACGATGTACTGGTTAGCCATCTTACCGTTGGCATATTTGGGTACTAGCATCACCCCGATATTATCCCAGCTGCCCATGGTCTCAGCCCAGCCTTTGAGAAAGGTGTCGTTGCCAAAGATCATAGCTGCCTGGCCCTGCACAAAGCGATCCATCCCTTGCTGATAGTCTAGCGAGTTGATGTCCTCGTTCCAACAACCGGCATCTCTCAGCTCGGCCAATCGCTTCCACCACTCGACATGCTTAGGATCGGTGAATTTGGTTTTGCCAACAACGGCGTCCATAATGTCCTTCACACTATCATGTGGCTGACGGCCCAGAATGGAATAGAGCCAGCCGCCGAACCAACCGTCCTTCAGGCCGCCGGAGATAGGGATGACATCGATCGCCCTCAGCTTCTTACAGGCGGCGATCAGTTCATCCCACGTCTCCAATGGCTTTTGGGGATCCAGACCGGCCTTCTCAAAAAGGGATGGATTGTAGACAAACGGGTTACCAGAGAGATACCATGGCACGCCCCATATCTTGCCCTCGAAGGTGCGTTCGAAATTATTGATGTAATGCGCAAGCTCCTCAGCCGGAATGAGATCATCGATCGGCGCCAGCCCACCACCCCACACAAATTCAAGCGTCCAAACACCCCCCATACGTACTGGATATCCGGCCCCTCCTGCGCTGCTATAGCCGATTGGAAGGAAGGAAGGAATAAGGCTGTCAGTTGACTGCAGAACTGCCTCGATAGTGACATTAGGGTGTTCCTTCTGATAGAGCTGGATGGTCTCGTCGAGCCATTTCTGGGCGCCAGGGGCTTCCTGCTCTCCCCACCACCACATTACCAGTTTAACCGGTTCAGCTGCTTGCGTTGCCGCGGGGCAGACCGCGAATACCAACATTGCCACAACAGCCAATACGTAAGAGAGCCTCTTCATCGTATTTTCCTCCTTTGGTCACGAATCATAAATTGTTTCTGCATTCCACTGTTTCTCCACGGCCAAGAGGAACCATAAAGCTGCGAAGTTGGCGATAGGCGTGCGAGAAGAAGTCAAATGCTCACACATTCCCTATCTTAGCATCTCAAGAAACTATAGTCAAAGAAGATGTAAATTGGAATTCGACCATGAGAGACTCACCTTGTAGAAATGGAGATATTGACAAATCCCCTGAATAGTGGCGATAATACCCATGCTGAAAGCCGTACCACAATACATCTCACCGGCAGGGATGACACCCACAGATGCACAGTATAATCTGTCTGCGCCAATACCATCGCCTTGTTTCCTTCTGCATAGCGTGACCATTTGGTTAGGAGAGAACCGACCAGCAAGGCGAACAGAAGGGAGAGACTTCCACCAGGGAATGCGTTCCCAAGACCAACTCGACTGAGTGATGCCTATGTTTAAATCGATGGACGCTTCCATGCTGACTCTGCATCGCGCCACGCTTGCACTGCTGGAACGCACAGGAGTTAGCGTCGATTCTGACGCCGTGCTCGACCTGCTGGCCGCGCACGGGGTACGGGTGGACAGGCAACGCAGACGTGTCCACCCGAACGAGGAGCATGTACGGTATGCGTTAGAACACATCCCACGCCAGATAACCATCTACGGACGCACTGATGCAGTGCGGCCTGTTATCCTGAATGGTAAGACCACCTTCATCATGTCGGGTGGAGCCTCGCTGCGCGTGCACACGGTGGATGGGAATTACGAGGCAGCCACATGGCAACATTTGCACCAATTCAATATCCTGCTCGATGCGCTGCCCAATGTGCATATGTGCGTCAACCAGGTAGACCCTACTGATGAGCCACGCGACCATTTCTATCGTCGCATTGCTGCCGAGATGCTGATCACATGCCGTAAACCGTTACTGTTTCAGGTTAGTGACGCCACTGATGTGAACGCTATGCTCGAAATGGGCAGCGTGGTGCGTGGATCGCGTGCGGAACTGGTAGCACGCCCTCTGTTTATGGTAGGGCTGAACGCAGAGCCACCGCTTCATATTCCAAAAGGGGTAGCTGAAGCACTGCTAGCTACCAGCGTGGCTGGTCTGCCGCTGAGCGTCGGCCATTACGGCATGGCAGGGATTACTACGCCGAACACCATTGTTGGCACCGTGGTGCATCTCAACGCAATGCAGCTGGTTGCCATCATCATTGCACAGTTAGCACGGCCAGGCGCTCCAGTATGTTACACTGGTTTCTCCGCCGTCGGTAATCTGCGTACACTGGACGTCGCATCGGGCAGTCCACACAGCTTGCGCATTATGCTGCTGGCAACAGCCTTGGGGCGTTTTTACGGCCTGCCAGTCTATGTTGCTGCCACATCTGATGCACACCAACCCGATCCCCAAGCAGCCTGTGAGCGTGCTGCGCAGGTATATGCCTTGGCGCACGCCGGTGCCAGCCTTATCCAAGGGCCAACGTCCACTATGGAACAGTTTATGCTGTCCAGCTTTGTGCAAGCAGTTATCGACAATGATATCCTGGAATATGTACTGGCTGCGTTGACCCTACCTGAGGATACCGAGGAAGCTCTGGCGCTTGAGGTGACTGATGAGGTGTTAACAGATGCATGGCTGAAAGATCTTAAGTTCGCCGGGCACCTCCATACGGCTCGACACCTGCACGAGACCCAATGGCAACCGTGTTGTTTCGATTACAACAACTTAGCCGCTTGGCAGCGCGCTGGGGCTCTGAGCGTCGCCGAACGCGCAACGGCGACCGCGCGGGACATTCTGGAACGTCACCGCGTGGAAGAGTTGCCATCCGAAATGGCCACTGAGCTGCGCCGCATTGCTACGGTGTGATTCCTGTCTCGCGAACCTCGTGTCAATAAGCACACATCCCAGCAAAGGCACTCGGTCTGCTCGTTCCAAATGTATTGGCAGAAGTGATTTAGCAGATCATAACTGTGGCGACTACGCGTCCAAGCTGGCCAACATGTCACCCAGCTCAGCCTGATAGTGCGCCGCTTTAGTGAAAATGGGCAACAGCCGCTCGTAGATCATCACATTTTGTGCGATCGGATGGGTAATCTGCTCGACCTTATGAATCGTATCGATTCGGTCGAAATCCGGCCACAACCCCGTGCCCACAGCGGCCACCGCCGCCGCTCCCAACGCAGCTGCTTCTTGGTCAATGTTGGTCTTCACAATGGTCATATTGTACACATCGGCGCAAATCTGACGCCACAGCGCGCTCCGGCTGCCACCGCCGACAAGCAGCATTTCATCCGCCAGAGGTGTGAGCTCGCGCAGCACGTCCAAGACGCGGCGCAACCCCAACGCAATGCCTTCCATCGCAGCGCGGATCAGGTCAGCCTGAGTATGGCGCAAGTCCAACCCTAGATAGGCACCCCGAATATTGCGACTGCTATCCAATGTAGTACCACCCCCCAAGCTGGGATTAAACAGCAGTCGATTGGCGCCCACTGGTGATTGCGCCGCCAGCGC
>Ga0116210_1000169_pt1 | contig 70434 bp, 58 predicted proteins | sample TshhotsprinmetaG_FD_94483 | JGI IMG/M metagenome (GOLD analysis project Ga0116210, IMG submission 94483) | Hot spring microbial communities from South Africa to study Microbial Dark Matter (Phase II) - Tshipise hot spring metaG | ecosystem: Environmental > Aquatic > Thermal springs > Hot... | reverse complement strand
CCTGACACATCCATCGCACCGCAAATTCTCCCGCATGGGCTGCGATGAACGCGTACTTCAGCGCTCGGGTCGACTGAAAATGCTCACCGCTTTTTTTAGGATGTCGCGCTCCTGCTCGGCAATCGCCAACTGCCGCCGCAACTGCCTCACCTCCGCCTGCGCCGCCGCCAGGTCACTCGGGGCCAGGCTCGCTTCGCCCTGCACACGCCGCACTTGATACCGGTCGCGCCACTTCAGCAGCAGCCCCTTGGTGATCCCCAACTCGCGCTCCAACTGCGCCGCACTCTTGCCACTGCTCTTCAGCAGTTCCAGCGCTTCTAGCTTGAACTCTTGGGGGTAGGTACGATATCGCCTGTCCATCTTTACCTCCTGTGCTCTCCAGTCTACGGCATTTCTTGTGTCCGAGAAACTGGGGCAAGGTCAGAGGGAGAGGGGTAGCGCACAGCGCCGGGGCGAGGGGTGATCAAATGGCCTCTGAAGGCAGGGGCACATAACGCACCCCAGGTTATCAGGGTGACCCTGCCAATCTTGAGGACATACTTCTGTGATGCGTCGTCTGCCGAACAAAGGCCTGTTCAAGAAATTCCTGAAGCAGTCTTTTTGGCTCTATGGAGGCATGGGGATTGCTCAGATAGCTGGCGTGATCGACCTGGCTGTGCTGGCTCGCTCGCTCACGCTCGTTGAATTCGGTCAGCTTGCGCTCATCATTGGGTATGGCTCGGTGGTCAATGCCCTGATTGACTTTCGAGTCTGGGAGGCCATCCTCAAATTTTTCAACGAGTATTTCGCGGCTCACGATTTTGGCAGGGCGTTGGCCGTTTTGCGCCTATGCCTGGCGATTGACATAGGGACAGGGGTGGTGGCGACCGCTGTTCTGACCCTGACGGCCAAACCCGTCGCCCGCCTGCTGCTGGATGATCCGGAATTGGCCGATGAGATCGTGTTGTATGGGCTGATGCTGCTCTTCACCACGACAGAGACCACTGCCACCGGGCTGTTCCGCGTTTACCGCAGGTTTGATCTTCTGGGGCTGAAAGATGGTCTGGGGAGTGTCATCCGGCGCTCGCTGAGCATTGCCGCGGCTCTTACATTTGGCTCGCTACACGCGGTAGTGGTGGCTCTCATGTTGGGCGGGCTGATCGAAGCGCTGCTGTTCAACGGCCTGGCGTACCGTCTCACGCGGCAGCAACTGGGAAAAGTGACTGGCCATACTCCTCTGGCCCCAGGGGAACTCAAACGGATATTGAGCTTTGTTCTGGGCACGAACGTGCTGGGCACGCTCAAATTGCTGACGGAGCACGGAGATATGCTGCTCCTGGGGTGGTTCGGTGGCCCGGCTGTGACCGGCGTGTACAAGGTGGCCCTGAGCGCCACGCAACTGCATTATAAGCTGAAGATACCTATCACTACGATTGCCTATCCGGAGATCGTGCGTGCCCGGCAAGCGGGGCCTGCACAATTGCGGTCAACCATCATGGTACTACTCTCCATTAGCGCACTGGCCACTTTGCCCTCGGCTTTGATCCTGGCCATTTTCGCCGATTCCATTATCCGCTTTGTCAGCGGCAGCCAGGACTATCTGGCAGCAGCCGGCTATTTTCGGATCATGATCTTGGGCAATGTGGTGACCGGGCTGTTTTTCTGGGCGGGATTCCTGCTCATGGCCAATGAGCGGGTCTGGCTGGTGAATCGCATCCATCTGGCGCGTTCTCTTTCTTCCGTGGTTGCTCTGGCCGTTATCATTCCCACCTGGGGGGCGCTGGGGGCAAGCTGGCTCTTTGTGTTCAATCAGAGCGTCGTCAGCACTGCCGAGTTTGTCGCCTGTCTGCGGCTGGACTATCTGTTCCTCAAACACCGTTTCGTGCTGGCACCGCCTGAGAAAAGCTGAGCGATCCACTGCGGCCTTTCCAGGCGGACACTCCCCTTGCAGGAGCACATAGCGCGTCCCTCACACGGGCCGAGGCACAACGCGGGAGCGACCGTTGCCTGGCCGCTCCCGCGTTCTTTCTCCGATACTCAGCAAGTCAGCGCCTAGCCCACGCGCACATCCCCGCACAGGTGCACCTGCAGGCCCATGGCGTGGAACATGGCCGCTTTGGCCGCCAGCGCCCGGTCGGCGGCTTCGGCGGAGGGCGCGTAAACGACCTGAATGTGGTTGGCCTTATGGCGGGCCATCATCTGATCGCGCGAGACGCCGTGCAACACCGCGTGCATAATCGGCCACTGCGGGGTGGTCAGTTGCCAGCGGCGTTGTGTCTCGGCGTCGGGCAGCCTGACCACGTGTGCGCGTCCCATGTCCACATGCAGCGCGCCGTCCATCACAAAGACGCGGCTCCAGACGATCTCACCCGGTTTGCTGATGCCCTTGAGCGTGCCGCCGCCCAGCCGGAAGTACATGGGTGGCTGCCGTTCGCTGGACGCGCCTGCGTAGCCGCCGATGAAGTGCGAAGCAGGTGCCGCGCCGGAGATGAGGAAAACCCACACATAGTCGTCTACGCCGTCGCCGGTGTAGTGTTCGCCCCAGCGCACATCGTGCAGGGTAGTGGCCGGGTCGAAGCCCATCGCCCGCCAGATGCGGTTGGTCACCAGCGCGTCCAGCCCCGCGCCCTCGTCTACTTCGTTGAAGTGTGGCAGGGCCTGCCCGGCATAGAGTTCTGCGCCCGTTTGCGCATGATAGACCGGCGGGCGCTCGACGTTGTTCAGCAGCCCTTCTACCAGGTCGGAGGCAGGGGCCATGTCCTTCAGGCCTTGTTGGTACTGGATGCCGATGGCATCGCAACCGAAGTCGTGCGCGATACGCACGGCGGCGATGTACATCTTGCACTGTTCCAGAATCTGGCGGTCGGTCAGGTCGGTCTCCTCGTTGGGGCCGGTGACGAACTTCACGCCGCGCGCGTCGAGCCAGTCGCGCACCTTTTGCGCTTCCTGGTCGCTCACCAGGCGCATCGCCGCCACCAACGCCGACTGACTGAGGCGCTCCTTGTAGACGCCGGCGGGGTTGAGCAGCTCGTCGTCAATGATGGCGTTGTACATGCCCATGCAGCCCTCGTCGAAGACACCCAGGATGGCCTTTTCGCGTTTGAGCTGCGCGGCCAGCGCTTCGCCCAGTTGACGTTCGGGGGCGGGCAGGCGGGCCGGATCGAGGTCGCGCACATGGCTGGTGTCGTGATCGATCTTGCCCTCGCGAATCCACTGCCGGATGCCGCGCCGGAAGAATTCGTCGGTGAAGTCTTCGCTCCAGATGGTGCTGTACCTGACGCCCGCTTTGGTCAGCGAGCCGTTGAGGTTGAGCATCCCCACCAGGCCCGGCCATTGCCCGCTCCAGTTGGCAACGGTGAGGATCGGGCCGCGATGGTCGCGCAGACCGGCCAGCACGTGATGACTGTACTGCCACACCGCTTCGGCGACGATCAGACGGGCATCGGGATCAATGTTCTTGAAGACCTCCATGCCCATGCGCTGGCTGGAGATGAAGCCGTGCTTCTCCACCGGATCGTAGGGATGCCCGCGTTTGACGGTGATGCCCTCTTCGGCGAAGGCGGCGATGATGGCTTTCTCCATCGCTTCCTGGGCGGGCCAGCAGACCTGGTTGGCGGCCAGGCGCAGGTCACCGCTGGCGACCAGAATCGCTTCGTTGGGGCCAACCTTGGGCGGTGGGGTGAGTTGCGGGAGGGTGTATTCGGCCATAAAGCATCTCCTCTAAACTGTTTTGGGCGGGGAAATCCCGCAGATGAACCGAACATAGAAGGGGGCGAGCATCGCAGCCCGCCCCTATGATACTACACTCTGTTCGCGGCGGCGGATCAATTCGGGGTAGAATTAGGGGTGTGGCATCGGATACTTTGCTCCCATGGTGTGTTGCGCCGAGGAAATAGTTAGCAGATGCCCAAAGCTGTGGAAGCAGTGATTGACGAGCAGAACAATGTGAGGTTGCTGGAACCCGTTCAGTTGTCAGGTCCGCGCCGGGCCTTTCTGATCATTCTGGACGAACCAGCCTGCGCAGTCCCTGAAACCACGCTTCTGAGCGAACCAGCCCTGGCAGAAGACTGGAACAGACCAGAGGAAGATGCCGCGTGGTCGTACCTGCAGCAGGCGACGTAGTCGTTGTGCCCTTTCCCTTCTGCGCCTCTTGCGGGCTGATCGCAGCTAGCAGGCTCTCGACGTCTTGTGACTGTCGGCACTTGATTCGGGAAGACGTTCTCCTGTTCAGGCTTTCGCCTCTTTCTCTCACACCTGCCCATAGACCTGCGGGTTGGCGCAATGGGGCAGGCGCTCGCCACGCAGCCCGGCCAACAGATTCTCGGCGGCCATCACCGCGATGCGCGTCCGCGTGGCGACGCTGGCGCTGCCAATGTGCGGCACGATCAGGCAGTTGTCCAGCGTCAGCAGCGGCGAATCGAGCGGGATCGGCTCTGGCTCGGTCACGTCGAGCGCGGCGGCGGCAATCTGCCCCGTGCTCAGCGCCCGGTAGAGCGCGTCCGGATCAATCACCCCGCCGCGCGCCGTGTTGATCAGGATGGCGGTCGGTTTCATCAGCGAGAAAGCGCGGGCATCTACCAGGTGATAGGTCTCTGGCGTCAGTGGGGTGTGCAGGCTGATGAAATCGGCCTGCGCGAAGACCTCGTCCAGCGGCAGATACTCCGCGCCCAATGCCCGCGCTTCTTCGGACTCCCGGCGGCTGTAGTAGATGATGCGCATCCCAAACCCCTGTGCGCGCCGCGCCACAGCCAGCCCGATGCGCCCCATGCCGACGATGCCCAGCGTCGCCCCGTGAATGTCCTGGCCTAGCAGCAGCAACGGCCCCCAGGTGCGCCATTTGCCCGCGTGCACGAAACGCTCTGCCTCGGTGATGCGGCGGGCGGCGGCCATCAGCAGGGCGAAGGCGAGATCGGCGGTCGTCTCGGTCAGCGCGCCCGGCGTATGCCCGACGGGGATGCCGCGGGCGGTGGCCGCTTCCAGATCAATGTTGTCCACCCCGACCGCCATCTGACTGATCACGCGCAGCGCGGGCGCGGCGTTGATCAACGCCGCATCTATTGGGTCGGAGAGCAGGGTGAGCAGGCCCTCGGCGCGGGCAGTTTCGGCGCGCAGGGTGTCGTAGGACGGCGGCAGTTCGTCCGGCCAGATCACCAGGTCACAGGAGTCGCGCAACAAGGCCAGACCAGGTTCGGGGATGACGCGGGTGACGAAGACGCGCGGTTTGCTCATAAGACGATCCTTTCGATGTTTATGATGCACCAGGGCCACATGTCAGCCGGCAGAAATACATTTTCACCGCAGACGCGGAGGGCGCAAAGAGAGACACAGAACCGAACTGTTGGGCAGAGCCGCTATTCTGCGGCATGATCGTGCCCGACCGGTGGCACGCACCGGTCTATTGTAGCGGAAATTGCGCCTTTGTGAGGATGCCCCTGTGGACGAACCAACAGTCGCTGCCTTGCTGGCCGAGGAGACGCGCGCGGCTGCGCCCGACCGATCTCTGGCGGCGCACTATGCGCCGGTGTTGCGCTTCGACCGGCACGAGCCTTTCTTCCCATCGCTGGCCGGTTACACCGTCTTCCGCGCCGACGCGCCGTCGCCCTCGTTCCCGCGGACGGTGGCGCTGTGTCCCGCCGGTCAACCGCCCGCTATGCTGGCGATCGAGTACGCCATCTGGTGGGACTGGGACATCGAGCACCTCTACGAACTGGAGCACGTGTGGGTCTTCGTGGGTGAAGAGGGGCGCGTAGTACACGTAGACGCCAGCTATCACGGCAAGTATCACCAGATGCCGCTTGGCCAGGGCATCGCGCTCGACGGCGATCATCCGGTGCTTTATTCCGAGCCGGGTAAACACGCCTTCTTCGCTACGCTGGAGGCGGCGCGCGCCGAACGCGAGCGCACGCTGGAGCGTTGCCGCCAGACGAACATGGCTGGCGTGCACGTGACGCCGCTCTTCCGGGGGATCATTGGCGACAAGTCGCCGCAGGCGGACGCGCTGGTGAACCGCTATCTGCGCGCGCTGGCCTTCACGCCCACCTTTGACTTTGCTCAGGAGTTTCGTATCACGGAAGCGCATCTGGTGGCGTGGCCGCTGTTGTTCGCCTGGATACCGCGCCGCGTGACCTGGTGGGTAGAGCAATTGCGGGCGAGTGTGGATCAGCCGTAGCGGGGGAGGCTTCACAACAAAGGCACAGAGCGCGGGGTTTCTCTTTCAGGGTAGAGGCAAAGGTCGTCAGCGACTTTGCCCCGCCCGATGGCCCTCATCCCCCGGCCCCTTCGCCCGCAGCGCGGGCGAAGGGGAGCGCTTGTGCGAGAGACAGTAAGTCCCCTCGCCCCACGACGTAGTCGCGAGGGAGAGGGGATAGAGGGGGGAGGGGCAGCGGACTGCGGCCAATTGCCTGTCATATCTTGCATATCCCTCTCTCATTGGCTTTTGCGCCTGCCCCCGTCGGCAGGTTATAATGGCACAGCTTTATGATGATCGCTTGCCCCAGAAGGCATGGTTGGATGGACATCACCTGGTACGGTCATAGCTGCTTTCGCATCGTCGAGCGGGGATACGCCACCGTGGTCACCGACCCGTTCGGCCCGCACCTGGGCTACGAAGTCCCCCGCCTCAAGGCGGATATCGTCACCGTCAGTCACGACGCGCCGGGTCATAACTACGTCGCCGCGGTGAAAGGCGCGCGGCATGTGATCAACGGCCCTGGTGAATACGAGATTGGAGAAGTCTTCATCATTGGTGTGGCGACCTTCGATCCGAATACGCCTCAGCCGCGCCGCAATGTGGTCTATGTGTTCGACTACAATACGCTGACGGTGGCGCATCTGGGCGACCTGGATCATGTGCCCAACCAGGCAATGATTGATGCGCTGGGGCCAGTGGATGTGGCGCTGGTGCCCGTCGGGGGAGGGGCGGGGTTGTCGTCTGGTCAGGCGGCAGAGGTGATCAGCCTGCTGGAGCCGAGCATCGTAGTGCCCATGCACTATCAGACGCCCGATCTGCGTGGGGTCGAACTAGACCCGGTCGATCGGTTTCTGAGGGAGATGGGGATCACCTCCATCGAGACGCAAGGTGTGCTGCGGGTGGTAGCGGGCGCGTTGCCGGAACAAACGCAAGTGGTGTTGCTCGACTATCAGCACTGAGGGGCCGCGCAACACGCCAGCCAGAGGAATTGAAGCCGATCATGATCAAACTGTTGTTGTCCTGGGATATCAAGCCGGGCCGTGACCAGGAATACTTCGAATTCATGGTGCGCGAATTCGCTCCCGGCCTGCAGGAACTGGGTCTGACTCCCACCGAAGCCTGGTTCGCCGTCTATGGCGACTGCCCGCAGATCATGATGGAAGGCGTGACTGAGGACATGCCCACCCTGCAGAACATCCTGGCCAGTGCAGAGTGGGCGGCATTGCATCAGCGCCTGCTTGACTACGTGGACAACTATCGCCAGAAGATCGTGCGTGCCAGCGCTGGCTTCCAGATTTGAGCGGCGGATTTTCCGCCAGTTCTATCCAGACAAAAAAAGAGCGACCTCCGCAAGGGGTCGCTTTCGTTACAGGCGCGAAGGCTGACGGTGTGCGCCGTCAGTCGCTGCTGGCGCTGGCAGAAGCCGTTGTGCCAGACTTGCTGTCGCTTTTGCTCTCGGTCCCGTTGGAATCCCGCTTGGGCGGTGCAGCCAGGTTGTTGGTGCCCCGGCTGTCTTTGACATACCAACCCGATCCCTTGAACACAATGCCGACTGGCTGCGGCACGCGGTGTACATGGCCACCGCACTCCGGGCATTCCCGCAACGGGCTATCGGAGAACTTCTGGCGCTGATCGAAGCGCACGCCGCATGCCTCGCACTCGTAGGTATAGATTGGCATATCACCACCTCGCATGGATTGACTCCATTGGCAGAGTATAATGCATCTGGCGCGCACTCACAAGGCGCTTTTCATAAGAATTCCCTAAGAGCGAGTAGGCTCCCCTCATCCCTGCACTTTCTCCCTCAGCCCGGCTCAGGGAAAGAGGGGCGGTTGTTCTCCGCTTGCGAGGGCTGAGGGGCGTACCGTCAGGGGGATTGCATCAAACCGCTTGCCGCTTTACCTCACCCCCAGCCTCGCTTCGCTCGGCGAGGCGCGCGAGCGCCGAGCGGGGATGAGGTAACCCAGAAGATTACACCTGAGCTTACTTCTGCCCATGATTCTGCTGGCTGGTTTTGATGCGATTACCCTGGGCGTACCCTGCCTGCGCACAATTTCGACTATACTTGGGTGAAGACTGCGTGATACCCTCGCGGTGAATTGCCGGACGGGAGAGGGAGTAATCACCTATGCGCTTGACCGATCGCACCGATGTGGTGTTGGGCATTGATGTGGGGACGCAGAGCGCCAAGTGCGTGGTGCTGGACGCGGCGGGCGAACTGCGCGGCATTGGCCAGGAGGCTTACGAGCTGCTCACCCCGCGCCCGCAGTGGGTGGAACAGGACCCGCATGCCTGGTGGGCGGCAGTGGTCAGCGCGGTGCGCCAGGCCATGCGCGAGGCCGAGATGACTGCCGGACGGGTGCGCGGTATCGGCGTCACCGGGCAGATGCACGGCGCAGTGTTGATCGGCGCCGACCTGGAGCCGCTGCGCCCCGCGATCATCTGGATGGATCGCCGCAGCGCCAACCTGTGCGAGGTCGTCCTCAAGCGCGTCCCGCCCGACGTGGTCATCGAGCAGGCGGGCAATCGCCTGTCGCCGGGCTTCGCCGGGGCAACTGCCGCCTGGTTGCGCGAAGTCGAGCCGGAGACGCTCGATCGGGCGCGCGCCATCATTCAGCCCAAAGACTACATCGTGCTGCGGCTCACTGGCGAGATCAGCAGCGAGCCGAGCGACGCTTCGGCTACCTGGCTCTACGATATTCGTCAGCGCACCTGGTCGGAAACGCTGGCCGCTGCCTGCGGCGTGCCCATGAACATCCTGCCGCCTTTGCTGGCCTCGACCTCAATCGTCGGTGAACTGCGCCCGACGCCCGCCTTCGACCTGGGCCTGCGGCCCGATATACCGGTGGTGGCCGGGGCGGGCGATCAGGCGGCTTTGCTGCTGGGCACGGGCGTGGTAGAGCCTGGGCGCGGCTCGATCACCGTGGGCACGGGCGGGCAGATGACGGTCGTCTCTACGCGACCGTTGATCGATCCCAGGCTGCGCCTCAACACCTTCTGTCACGCGGTGCCCGGTCGCTGGTATACCATGGGGGCCATTCTCAACGCCGGGATCGCGTTGCGCTGGTGGCGCGATGTGTTGGGCGGGCGCAACATCACCTCCTATCAGGCGCTGCTCAACGACGCGGCGCAGGTGCCCGCCGGAGCCGAAGGGCTGATCTTCCTGCCCTACCTGGAAGGCGAGCGCACCCCACACATGAACCCCAATGCGACCGGCGCATTCGTCGGATTGACGATCCGGCACACGCAGGCACATATGACCCGCGCTGTGCTGGAAGGCGTGGCCTTCGCCTTCCGCGATTGCCTGCTGACCCTGCGCGAAGCCGGCCCCGTCCCCGATCATTTCCTGGTCGGCGGTGGAGGCGCGCAGGGCAGCCTGTGGCGGCAGATTCTCGCCAGCGTGCTGGGCGTGTCGCTGCAACAGGTGGAGGGAGCGGAGCACACCGCTACCGGCGCGGCCATGCTGGCCGGATTGGGCGCGCGCGTCTTCTACGACCTGGCCCAGGCTGTGGCCGCCGTGGTGCACTACGGCGCGGTCGAGGTTCCCAATCCGGCGGATCAGGCTGTTTACGCCGAGCAGCACGCCCGCTACCAGGCGCTCTACCCGGCGCTGAATGAGACGGGGAGTGGGGAGTAGGGAGTGGGGAGTTTTGAGTCAGGAGTCTTGAGTTGGGAGTGTTGAGAGCACTCCCAGCAAACTCAGGAAAGCTTTGCGAAATCGTGGGGGTGACCTCACCCCCAGCCTCGCTGCGCTCGGCTCGCCCCGTCTCCGAAGCGGAGAGGGGGCAACGAGGCGCGTCAGCGCCGAGTGGGGGTGAGGTAAACCAGAGCATGGCAACGCATTTCTTCAATTCTTTACCTGGGGTTACTCCCTGTTTCTGGTTCTCGATACCAGACTCATGTCTCTAGACTCAAAACCCCAGACTCAAGATTCACTCCCTCGCCGCGACCAGCGCCGCCAGCCCCACCAACCCGCCAGGGCGAGCACCAGCAGCACCGCCAGCCGCAGCGCCAGGCGGAGGGGATCGGTATCCACGACCAGCACGGCCAGCAGCGCCAGCCCGATCAGCGCGATCAGTCCCATCAGCAGGCGCTCGCGCTCGTTTTGTAGCAGCGCTGCCCGCGTGTTGAGCACGCGGAAGGCCAGGTCTATGCGTTGCAGGGCATCTTCGACGTAGTGCAGGTCGGCCTGCACCTGAGCGTGCATCAGTTCCAGACGTTGGGCGCGCGCCTGCCAGACGGTGGGGGCTGTGTCCCACAGACCGCTGCGCATCAGCGCCAGACGGTATTCCGCGGCCAGCGTGCGCAGTTCGTGGGCGGCGGCGTGCGTCTGCGTGAGGTCGGCCAGCACTTCGCGGTAGGTGCTCTCCAGCGCGTCCAGTTCCACCTGCAAGGGGACGAGCGCGTTCCTCCCGGTCAGATTGCTGGCTGGCCCCCAGGTCTGCGTTGCCCGCAGCACACGATCCAGGGCAGCCTGTTGTTGACGGGCTACGCGCGAAGCATGATCCGAATAGGTGTCCAGCCGGTAACGGGCCATGACAAGGTACCAGTCCAGTTGCAGCGCCTGCTGCCCCAGGAACCACTCGGCGCGGGCCTGCGTGCGCGCATCGGGGTAGACCAGCACGTGCGGCTGCTCGCCCTCGCCCAGGCTCAGCACGCCGAAGTGCGTCTTGATGCCCCCCAGTTCCAGGTCTTCCGGCAGGCGCGGGGCGATGCCGCACCAGTAGCGCGTCATGGACAGCCAGGAGGGCGTATGGGGCGGGCGGTTGAGCACATCGTCGAGCAGCGCCCAGGCCCCCTGATCGTGTTCGCCAGCGCGTGTCACGGTCAGGCGCAGCACGAACATATTGCGCAGCACGTAGGCGCATAGCGAGGCGGTGGCATTGGACAGCCCGCGCAATGGTTCCGGGGCAATGAGCAGGCGTGGTTCATCCGGCGGTACACCCTGCCAGAGCGGAAGCGGGGGCAGAGCAGGGGTAGGGAGCGCCAGCCAACCGGCCAGTGCGGCCAGTTGATGACGCACGTCGCTGGTGAACGCTTCGTGGCGTTCGCGACGGCGGGCGTCGTTGTCGTCCGGCGTCTCGCGCAAATAGTAGTGCATGGTCTGCACCATCGGTTCGCGGATGAGCATGGAGGATCGGCTTCCTTGTCAGTCGTGTAAAGGCTTGATCACCAGCTTGCTGGTTTACGGAATGTGCCTTTTGCGTCGGTCAGTTCGTCAGGGAACTGACTCTGACGCAGTGCCTCTTCGGTCAGCGGCTTGCAGAAATTGGCGTAACGACATAGCTCGTGACTAGTCCTCACCTTGTGGTAATCAATATTACCTTGCTCATCACGATATTCAGGTTTGTTGATTTGAGGGTTCAGAATGCCTATTTTTTTCTTGAGCAGGGTTCTGACAATACGGACCGGCTCGGCCAAATCGGAATCGTTAGAGATGATCACCGCCATTTCATAGTCATTAATGAAAGCATCATAGAGTAGATGAGAGGCCAGGTTGACATCTGCGCCCTTTTCCTGAGTGTAAAGAACACGTACGTACTCCAGGCTGCCATCAGGATTAGGTTCAGCTTTGGGGAAGGTTCGAACATGGCTGAGGAATGTGCCTTCAATGATAGATAGATTAGGAATTGTTCGCAGAGCGCGGAAGTAGATCTGTTGGCGGATGTGTTGTTGGGGATCATGTGGTCGAGACTTGACCACGCCTGTGAATACTTTGATCCGGTTGATGATGTTGTTGGTGAGCATGATCTCGCATAACTTGGCGAGATTCAACCAACGGTAAGGAGTATTTCTGGTACAGCCATAATAGACGTTGAAAGCGTCTACATAGACATTAGTGAGATAGGGCATGCTGGCTCCTTAAACGGCAAAAGCCGCTTGCGCGGCTTTGCACCCTGCCGCCGAAGCGGGCAGGGGGGGTATGCCCACATTATACGATACTCTGTTGCAAAGTACAATGGCCAGATCGCCGTTATCATTGAGCTTCCGAGATAGAGGTGATCAGATTCCCGGCTGATCATGGTAGCATGAGTTGAGTAGGTGCTTTAGCCATTGAACGCTACCAGGACGATAAGCAAGAATAGCTCATTCACTCTTTCTCTGCTACCGGCACAATGCGATAGATATGCATCCGGTGCTCCGGCAATTCAGCGACGCGGATCAGGCGCGGGTGTGTCAGCTCACCCCGATCAATGGCCGTGATTGCCGCGCGCGGCACGGGGGCGAGCAGGTGTGTCACGCCGTAGCGATCGGCGACTTCCAGGATCACCTCCAGTGGCTCATTGGGCACCATCACCGCGCGGTAGCCTGTCACCAGGTTGACCGACCAGGGATCGCGCGTCATGACGATGATCTCGCGCTCCTCATCCGCTTGCAGCCGGTCGAGCGCCGCCTTCACGTCTTCGTACATGGCCCGCTGCGCATTGTTGAGCTTGAAGTCGGCGCGGGTCAGTTCGACGGCATTGGCCAGCAGCAGGGCCAGCGTCAGCGCTCCTGTCAGTAAAAACGCCGGGCGCGGGCGGACGTAGCGCTCGACGGTCTGCGCGCCGAAGATCAGCAGGAACGGGATCGCCGCCAGATAGGCTTTCTTGAAGCTCCCCCCCTGGCTGAGGTAGGGCATGAAGACTCCATAGGCGACCCAGGTGAGCAGGATGAACAGCAGCGCCGGAACAAACGGTCCCAGATCGCGCGCGGCGGGCCGTCCCCGCGTCGCCCAGGCGTCCAGCAAACCGCCCAGGATGGCAACTGGAAAGATCAGCTCGACCAGAGTGATCATCAGCTTGACGCCCGCCGCCAGTTCGAAGGCGATCTTGCCCAGGATGACCCGCGCCCCCTGATCGAGATAGGTTTGCAGGCTGATTTCCTTGGCATAGGCGTAAAAGTCTTCGTGTTCGGTGACGAAGAGCGCGTTCGCCGTGCTGCGCGGCCAGGGCGTCCCCATCTCCGCCTGATTGCGAGCGAGCCAGGGCAGCAGCACCAACAACAACAGCGCGCCGCCGCCCAGCATGTGCCGCCAGGGGAAGCGCATCCCCTTCCGCCAGGCCAGCCAGCCCGCGCCCAGCAGGCCAGCGACGATCAGCATGGGGCCATCGTTGCGGGTGAGCATAGCCAGGCCGGTCAGCGCGCCGGCGAGCCACCACCAGCGCCCATCCTCGCGCGCGCCCAGGTAGGCCGCCGCCAGCGCCCCGAAAGCGCACACGCCGAAGGGCGTCGTTGTGTCCGTGTGCAGCGAAGAGAGGAACAGCCAGGGCGTCCAGGCGGTCGCCAGGGCGGCGAGGACGGCCACGTCGCGGCTCGTCCCGATGCGCAGGGCGAACCAGTAGACCAGCAGGCTCTGTGCCACGCCCAGCAACACAAACATCAGCAACGCCGCCTGCACTGATTCCCCGAAGAGGGCGAAGCCTCCGGCGGCCAGCACGCCCGGCAGCGGCAACCAGTGATCGAGGGGGTGCGTCACGGCGGCGGGGTGATTGGCGAAGCTCCAGATATAGTCGAGGGTGAAGCCGCGCCCGCGATGCAGGTTGAGCGCCAGATTGTAGTATTCGCTGGGGTCCCACAGGCCAGGGTGACGGCTGATCGCCCACAAGACTAGGCGCGGCAACAGCGCCAGCAGCGCGATCAGGGCTGGCCAGAAGCCGCGCCGTCGCGTCAGCGCGCCAAGACGGGCGGCGATGTGTTCCGAACCGCTGAAACGCAGAGAACGTGAGGGGCGGGCGAAAGCGCTGTGCATTGCTCTGTGTTCTCCGTGGTGAAGATCGCTTCTCCCTGCCAAAGTGCCCTGTTGGCTGCTCATGGTTGCCTGTCTCATCGTGTCACGGTATAAACGGCGCGCCTGGTTGCACCGAACGGCGGCTAATTATACCGTGAGAAACCCCCACTCACTCTTATCGTCCTTGAACAGACATCCGGCTCTGACCCTGGCCCTGCTGGCGCTGATCCTGCGGCTGCTCTTTGTGTGGGTGCTCGACCCATCGCCGCGCTTCGAGGGCGGCGACACTAACTGGTACATGCAGAACGGGCGCGACCTGGTCACGACTGGCAAGACCGCCGGTCCCTTGCAGACGCCCCCGCTCTATCTGCTGCTGACTGGTATCGTGCAGGTGCTTGTCCCCGGCGGCCCCAGCGAGGGACGCGCCTACAATGACGCGGAAATGCAGACGATGCGCACGCTGCAAAGTGTGCTGGGGGCAGCGCTGGTGGCGAGCGCTGTGATGCTGGGGCGACGGCTCTTTTCGGCACGGGTGGGGGTGTGGACTGGCGCGGTACTGGCGATCAGCCCGGCGCTCATCGTCGAGTCCGGCAACCTGATCACCGAGACTGTCTTCCTGGCCTTCATCTTCGCTGGACTGGCCATATATGCGGTGGCGCTGGACACGCGGCGGGCAGTCCACTATGCCGCGGCGGGGGCGTTGCTGGCACTGGCGACGTTGACCCGCGCCGTTTTCCTGCTCTTTCCCCTGCTGCTGATCGCCCATCTGCGGCTTGCCCGTCATCGCGGCTGGGCGCGGCCCGCGCTGGTCTTGCTGATCAGCTATGCGGCGCTTGTCTCCACGTGGACGGTCTACAACCTGGCCGTGTGGCAGCGGTTGGTGATCGGCGGGGACGGGCTGCTCGGCTTTGTCTACCAGGGCGCGACGGGCAAGGCGTCCCCGCGGGAAGTGGATGAGCGGCTGGGCATTGCTCCGGAGCAGGACGACAGGCGCGACGAGGTCTTACGGGAGCGCGTCCGCGAGCACATTCTCGACGATCCCGCGGGGTGGGCCGCGCATCGCCTGAAAGAGCTGGTCGGGGCCATCCTGCAACCGCACAACACGGTCTACTTCAAGGGGGAGAGCATCCGCGATGCAGCGGCGGACTGGCTACGGCACGACCGTTCGTTCGCTGGCCTGCGCGACCTGACGCATATCGAGTCGTTCTGGCCCAAGCTGTCGCTGTACGTCTTCCACTATGCCGGGCTGATATCTGGCGTGGCGGGTATGATCGGGGCGCGGCGGCGTTGGCGCGCTCTGTTGCCGCTCTACGGCTTGATCGCCTACTTCGCAGGGATTCACCTGGTGCTGCTGGCCCTGCCCCGCTACCTCTTCCCCACCTATCCGGCGCTGTGGCTCTTCGGCGTGGCCTGGCTGATCAGTCGTCTGCGGCGCTGACAGGGTCGCCCGTCGGGGCTGTCTCATAGGCCTGCAGGCGCGCGGTCAGCTCGATGACGGTGCTGCCCAGGATGGCCGGGAACTCGACGCCGTGCTCGCCCAGATCGAGGGTGGACGTGGCGACGGCCCACATGTCGCCGCCGACCAGTTGCGCGCGCACCTGCATATCGTGGGGGCGGGCCACGTTGTGTACATCCAGTTCGCCTTCTAGCTCGAAACTGATCTCTTCTTCAGTGACCGGCACCAGCCCGCGCGAGGTGGCGACATAGAAGGCGATGGGATAGTCGCCAGTGTCCATGGCTGCCCGCAACAGCGGCGCAAGGGCCGGATTGGCCGTCTCAACGCCGTTCACGTTGATCTCCAGCGAGGCCAGCACGCGCAACTGATCGCCGACTGGCTCCAGCGTGATCGTCCCCCGCTCGACCGGGAAGACGCCTGCCAGCGACATGCCGCGCACCGCCGCGACGAATTCCACCCGCGATTCCTCGGCGGAGACGGCAAAGCTGCGCACACCAGAGGTCGCAAGTGTGGGCGTGACCAGGTCAGTATTGCGATCATTTTTGCTGCCGGGGTCGAGGGCGAAGCTCACCCCCAGCACCAACCCCACCGTCAGCACAACCAGAGCTATTGCGATCAGGTGAATTCGCCGCAGCCGCATTACGCTATCTCTCCGTCGCTACCAATACCGTTTTTGAGCAGGTGACAAGCATACCGCTTAGCGTGAGCGCTGGCGAGTGCGCAGATCGCGGGCCAGCCGCAGCAGCAGGCGTCCGGCGGCAAAGGCACTGAACCCACCCGCCAGCAGTAGCATGCTCAGCAGGGTAGTGAACAGGCGTCCGGCGCGGCGGCTATCTGGCAGCAGGGCGCTGCCCGACGCTGGCTGTACCGGCGGGGCCAGGGTGATGGTCACCGGTGAGGAGCTGCGCGTTGTACCGTCGGGGGCTGTGGCGACCGCGATCAGCACCAGTGGCCCTTCGTCGGCGACGGCGATGCGCGTCTCCCAGTTGCCTGCTGCTGCCGCCTGCGTCACCCCCAGCACCGCCCCGCTCTCGCCATCGCGCACGGTGATCAACGCGCCGGGCGAGGCCATGCCGCGCACAGCCAGCGTCCCCGGAGCGCGTACCTCGCCAGAAGCGGGCGCGTCAATGCGCGGCTCCGCCGATCCAGCGAGGAGTACGGGCGTGGCGGACGGATGGGGCGAGGTGCGCAGGGCCAGCGGCGTGCGCGTCGGCGGGACAGGGCTGGGCGTGGCGCTCAGCGTGACACTCGGCGACGGCGTGGGCGTCAAGGTGGGTTGGGGCGTGGCGCTTGCCGTCACGGTCGGAGTTGCCGACGGGGTATCCGAGGCAGTCGCTGTCGCACTCGGAGTCGCCGACGGCGTGTCTGAAGCGGTCGCTGTCGCGCTCGGTGTGATGGTGGGCGCGGGGGGGGTGTCGGTGAACGTCGCCGAAGCAGTGGCAGTCTGCGTTGCCTGCAATGCTACAGCCGCGGGAGTCGCGGTCAGGGTCGGGCGAGGCGTGGCCGAGGCGGTCGCTGTGGCACTCGGTGTCGCGCTGGGCGTGGCTGTGAGCGTCGCTGTGACCGAAGGTGTCGCCGTCCAGGTGAGCGTAGGGGGGGCAGTTGCGGTCGGCGTGACACTGGGCGTTGGGGTCGCCGTCGGCGTCGCGGTCGGGGAAGGCGTGAGCGTCGCCGTCGCGCTCGGCGTGAGGGAAGCGGTCGGGGTAGTTGTGAAGGTCACCGTTGGGGTGGCTGTGACTGTGACCGTGTGCGTCGCGCTGGGCGACGCCGTGAAGGTCGCTGAAGGGGTCGGCGATGGCGTGATAGTGGGCGATGGCGTAGCCGTCGGCAGCCCGGCGACCAGGAAAGCGACTGGCACTGCCTGGCTCACCCCACCATCTTCGCCAACAGCCTGCACCGTCAGCGCGTGCGCGCCTTCGTCGAGGCCACCGGGCACTGTCAGCGTCCACGCTCCACTTTCTTCGGAGACGGCAATGGCGATCAGCTCGCCCCGGTCGTAAAGCTGAACGACATCGCCGGGGCGGGCCACGCCGTGCAGGGTCAGGGGCTGTCCGGCGTAGGTGTCGGCGAGGGTCAGCGGGGTCACGACGGGGGCGGGGACGACGGCGTGCGCGGCGACGGCAGCAGTGGGCGACAGTTCGGCGGGTGCGGCGGGCGTGACCGTGCCTTCCTGCCCCCTGTAGAAGCGCGCTGCAAACAGCACGCCGGCTGCGCCCGATGTGAGCAACAACCCCGTCAGCACCAACACGTCCAGACGGCGCACCAGCGCCCGCCGGAAGTCCAGGCTCACGGCGTGCCCTCGTCTTTCTGACCGGCGGCGCGTTCGGCGGCCTGCCGAATCCAGCTTTCGACATCAATCGAGCGCAAGCGCCAGGCGGGTTCGTCGAGCAGTTCTTTGACCTGCGCGGGCGTCATGGCGGCCAGTTGGGCGAAGGTATGAATACCCGCCTTGTATAGCCGTCCTGCGTAGACTGGGCCGATGCCGCGAATATCGGTCAGGCGGTCCTGGCCGGGGCGCAAGGGCACCGCGCCAAGCTGCCCGACCATCTGCACCAGTTGGTTCACCTGCCGGATGACGCGGTCGAGCAGGGACGCCTGTTGGCGGCGTTCAGCGGCCTCTGTTAGCAACAGGGTGGTGTGCTCGCCGATGCGTTCGTCCAGGCGATGCAGGATGCTGGCGTGCGCGGCCATTTCGCGATCCAGCTCGGCCAGCACGCGGGCGTGCTCGGCGAGTTGCGCGTGATCGCGGCTGCGGCCTATCACCCATTCGTCAAGGCGCTGACTGAGGCTCAACAGGCGTTCGGCCTGCTGCTGTAACAGGCTGCTCACCGGTGAGGTGTCATCGGCGCGGGCGGGAGTCAGGTGGGCGGTCAGCAGGCTTTCCAGGCGGGCCAGACGTTCATCCAGGGCTGTTGATGCCTGACTCGCTGTGATCACGCTCTCCAGCCGCGCCAGGCGTTCGTCCTGACCATCCAGCCGCTGCCCCTGGGCGATCAGCAGGGTCTGCAGGGCGTCTATGGCGTCGCGCTGCGCGACCAGCATCTCGCGCAGACCGGCGTAGACCTCCTCGCCGCTACCCCGTGCTGTCACCTCCAGTTGGGCGGCGTGCTGACGCAGCGCCTCGTTAAGCGCCTGCACCTGTGCGCGCTGTTCCAGCAACTCGTCGCGCAGCGCCTCGTCGAGCAGGCCCAGGCTGGTCAGGGGGATAGGTTCGAGCAGGCGCGGGCGCACGGTGAAGACATAGAAGAGAGCCGTCACCAGCACGGTGACGAACGCGCCGAGCGACAGAATGGCCAGGGCCTGCACAGGGTCCATGGGGCGTATCTCCCAGGTTCCAGGGCTGCGCTACGCCCCTATTATAGGGTAAGAGCGAGCGGGGGAGAAAGTACGGTACTCAGTGAGGCCCAGGTCAGCCTTCATTCTTCACCCCTCTGTAACACTCTTTTAAAGTTACCGCTATTGTCACGCCGGGCAACCTGCACTAAAATGTACGTAGGATGAAACCACGCTTCGGCATTGTCCTCCCTGCGGCTCTTGCGATTCTTTCCGGCACGGTGTCCTGGCAACCGGTCGCCCAGAAGGTCATGCGCGGGATGGCTCACGCGCGTGGTTTGACACGCATGAAGAGACCGACAGATGCCCGATTGTGAGGCGCGGCCCATTACGCCGCTCGACCTGGCGCTGGTGCGGCGACTCATCGCGCAGCGCCTGCCGCTCGACATAACGCAGACCCTGGCCCGTGGTCTGCCGGGGATGGAGGGAGCGTTACTCTCTGCCCTGCCTCTGACCGACCTGGGCGCGCCAACGGTTGTCATCCGCAATGGCGAGGGCGGCTTTGTGGGGCAGTTCCGGCAGCGGGCCGGGCGCGCCGTCGCGCAGCTCACTTTCCTGGCTCCAGAGCCGCAACCCGCCCATCTGCCCTATTGGCTGGCGATCATTGATACGCTGGTTGCCGAAGCGGGCAGGCGCGGAGCGTTGCTGGTCAGCGCGGAAGTGCCAGAGGGACACGCGGCCTTCGTCGCCTTCCGGCAGACGGGTTTCGCTGTCTATTCGCGGCAGGCCATCCTGCGCCGCGATCCCGATCGCGCGGACGCCGACCCCGCTCTGGTGCGCGCCGAGACCGAGCGCGACGCGGCAGCCGTCAGCCTGCTCTATGCCAACACCGTTCCGCGCCTGTTGCAGCAGGCCGAGCCGTGGCCGGAAGCCGAGCAGAGCGGCCTGATCTACGAGCGCGACGGGCAGATCGCGGGGTATCTGGAAGTCGTCGAGGGTAAGAACGGCGTGGTGATCAAGCCGTACTTCCACCCGGAAGTCTACGATCAGGCTGCCGAGGTAGTCCTGGCAGCGCTGGCGCACCTGCCGCGGACTGCCGAAGTGCCGGTGTATCTGTACGCGCGAGCCTATCAGGACTGGTTGCGCGGCGTGCTGGAACGGGTCGGCTTTGCGGCGTGCGCCGAGCACGCGCTGATGGTCAAGCACACCGCGCCTCGCCTGGAACGCATGGAACTGGCCCCTGTGCCTGGCCTGGAATCGGGGCGGCTGCGGCCTCCCATCGCCGACGGGCCGATCACCGTGCGCAAACTCGCGCGCTGGCCCAAGCATCGTCTGAACCGGCGGGCCTCCTGGTGGCCCAACGGTCATCATCAGTAGAGAGATATGGAACGTCGAATCACGGATGATCTGGACAAACTGAAAGCGGTCTTGCCACCGCATCTGGTGGAAAAGCTGAACGCCCTGGGGCGCGACGAGGACGAACTGCTGGAAGTGATCCTCGACCTGGGGCGCGTGCCCACCGCCCGTTTCACCGACGGGGAAGTGGTGCTGGACTCGCGCGAGGTCACCGCCGAGATGATCGCCTATGTCACCGAGCGGGTGGGCGAATTCGACGAGGACAATCGCGCGGGGATCGAGCGCACCTTGCACCGCATCAGCGCCATTCGCAACCGGCGTGGGCACATCGTCGGCCTCACCTGCCGCGTGGGGCGCGCCGTCTACGGCACGATTGACATCCTGGCCGACATCATCGAGTCGGGCAACAATGTGCTGTTGCTGGGGCCGCCCGGCGTGGGCAAGACGACGCTGTTGCGCGAAGCCGCCCGCGTGCTGGCCGAAACGCGCCGCGTGGTGATCGTGGACACGTCGAACGAGATCGGCGGCGACGGCGACGTGCCGCACCCGGCGGTGGGGCGCGCCCGTCGGATGCAGGTGCCGACGCCGGTGTTGCAGCACGAGGTGATGATCGAAGCGGTCGAGAATCACAATCCGGAGACGATCGTCATTGACGAGATCGGGCGCGAGTTGGAAGCGGCAGCGGCCCGCACTATCGCCGAGCGCGGCGTACAACTGATCGGCACGGCGCATGGCAACACCCTCGACAATCTGCTGCTCAACCCCACGCTCTCCGACCTGGTCGGCGGGATCGAGTCGGTCACGCTCTCCGACGAAGAAGCGCGGCGGCGTGGCACGCAGAAGACCGTGCTGGAACGTCGCGCGCCGCCCACCTTCAACGTGCTGGTGGAAATTCAGACCCGGCACCGGCTGGTAGTGCTGGATGACGTGGCCGCGGCAGTAGATGCCAAGCTGCGCGGGCGTCCGTTGCCGGTCGAAATCCGGCAGCGCAACCCCGACGGCACGATCACCATCGAGACGGCCCGCCCAGAACTGGCCTTTGGCGAGCGCAACGGGGGGCGCAATGGCGGGCGGCGTCAGGCCGGGCGGCGCGAGATGGCTCCCGCGCGAACGGCTGAGCCGGACTATGGCTACAGCCGCGCCGAGCCATTCGAGCCGGCGCGCAGGGAAGGGCGCGGTCTGCCCACGCTGCACGTCTTCCCCTATGGTCTGGCGCGCAATCGCCTGCTGGACGTGGCGCGGCAGCTGCACGTGCCAGTAGAAATCGTGGACGATCTCGAATCCGCGCAGGCGCTGGTCACGCTCAAGACCTACTATCGCCGTCGCCCGCGCCTGATCGTGGACGCCGAGCGGATGGGCGTTTCGATCTACGTGTTGCGCGCCAACACGGCCACGCAGGTTGAAGACTTCCTGGTGGATATCTTCGACCTGTATCACGACTCGCCGCAAGATGATGATCCGCTGACGGCGGCCATTCGCGAGACGGAGGAGGCCATTCGCCGCGTGCGCAGCGGGGAACGTTCGGTAGACTTGTCGCCGCAGGACGCCTACATCCGCCGCAAACAGCACGACATGGCGCGTGCTGCAAACCTGGTCTCGCACAGCTACGGCACCGAGCCGAATCGCCGCGTGCGCATCTTCCGCGATGAGCCGGCGCGCTCGTAGGCTCTCAGCAACAGCCTGTCGCAGTCCTGTCGTTCAGCCGTCCCCTCGACTTTCCTCGTGAGTCGGGGGGATTTTGTTGTCCCGCGCGCCTATCACCTGGGCCAACCGCGCCCGATCTCGGACAGGGTAGGGGTAACCTGCCGCGCTGCTGCAAGCGCCCCCTCATAGAGCGCTATATACTGTTGCACCGGGCGCTCCCAGCTCAGGTCGAGGCGCATGGCGCGCTCTTGCATCCGTTCGAAGGCGGCGCGGCGTCGCCGGTACGTGTCTATGGCCCAGTGCAGGGTCAGGCGCACGGCGTCCGGCTCCTCGAAGAGAAAGACGAAGCCCGTGCCGCGATCTGCCGGGCCGTTATCGTAATTCTCCACCGTGTCGGCCAGGCCGCCCGTCTCGCGCACTACGGGCAGCGCGCCGTAGCGCATGGCGAGCATTTGCGTCAGGCCGCAGGGTTCGTAGCGGCTGGGCACCAGCACCAGGTCGGCCCCAGCATAGACGCGCTGCGCCAGATCGGGCAGATAGCCGATGATGGCGCGCGTCTTCCAGCCGAAATCCCATTCCAGGCGGCGCACCTCTTGCTCGATCTCGGCTTTGCCCGTGCCGATGATCACCAGTTGGGCATCGGTCTCGGCCAGCAGACGGCGCACGCCCGGTATGGCGAAGTCCATGCCCTTCTGCTCCACCAGCCGGCTGATGATGCCGATCAGTGGCACGTCGGGCTGCTGAGGCAGGCCCAATTCTGCCTGTAGTGCGGCTTTGTTCCTGGGGCGCACCGTCCGGAAGTTGTCCGCATCGAAGGGATACGGCAGCGCAGGGTCGGTCACCGGATTGATGCGCTCTATATCCAGGCCGTTGAGGATGCCCGTGAAATCGGCGTCGCGCACCCAGATCAACCCTTCTAGCCCTTCGCCGAAGCGCGGGTAGTGCAATTCGACGGCGTGCCGCGGGCTGACCGTGTTGAGCTTGTGCGCATAGGCGATGCCGATCCCCAGCAGATTGTCAGTTTTGCCCTGGTAGACCAGGTGCGGGTGATGGCGCGGGGGCACGCCCGCTTCCCACAGATAGCCGCCCGCGTCCCAGCCCTGGTAGCCCATGTTGTGAATGGTCAGCACGCTCGCTACGCTGTCCCAGCCGGGCGCACCGCGCGACTCGTGCAGCAGGAAGGGGATCAGCGCGGTGTGCCAGTCGTGCACATGCAGCACGTCCGGGAACCAGGCCGCGCCGTCGCGCCCCTGTCCCAGTTCCCAGGCCAGCGCCATCGCTGCCTGGCTGAAGAAGACAAAACGCTTGCGATCCCAATTCAGATCGGTGTAGACGTAATCACCTCCGCTGAAGAAGGGCCAGCTTTCCAGGAAATAGACGGGGATGCCGTCCTGCTCGGTGCTGTGAATGTAGATGTCGGCGATGCCCGGCGGGCGGTGAAACTGGAAGTGAAAGCGGTAGGTCAGCCGGTCGCCGAAGCGCCCCTTCACCGGCCCGTAAAGCGGCAACACGACCCGCGCGTCGACGCCCCGCTGCCGCAAGGCGCGCGGCAGGCTGCCGACCACGTCGCCCAACCCCCCTGTTTTGGCGAAGGGGGCCATCTCCGCCGCCACGAATAGCACACGCATGGCCCATCTCTCCTTGCCGTTCCGCCGCGTGACCGCTCCGCGGTCTGCTGCTTCGTCCAGCCCGCATTATAACCAGCTTTGGCTGAGGGCGAGAAAACGGAGTGCGCGTCGGGGGTGCCTGGGCCGGGGCGCAGGGGTCGCCACAGAGCGCACAGGTCGCAGAAAGAGGCCGAGAGCTATGCATGACCCACAAGTCTCCCCTCTCCCTCGCGACCGCGTCGCGGGGCGAGGGGACTTATTGTCTCTCGCGCGAGTGCTTTCCTTCGCCCGCAGCGCGGGAGAAGGGGCCGGGGATTGAGGGCCATCGGCTCAAGATGTGGGTAATGATAAGATACATGCATGGGGAGGGGCTTCTGGGGTGAGGTAAACCTGACAGTCGGGGCTGATCTTCAACACAAAGCGGAGGTTGGGCCGCGTGACCCAACCTCCAGACGCTCATGAGCGGGGAACTGTTTGCTGTCAGTTGCTGGGCGGCAGCAGCACGCCGTCAATGATGTGCAGCACACCGTTGGAGCCGACCAGGTCAGGCAGGTAGACGCTGGCCTGTCCACCGTTGAAAGTGGTGCCGCTGATGCTGATGCGCGCGCCGTTCAGCGTCGGGGCCGAGCTGAGCGTCACCACCACGTCGGAGGTATACGCGCCAGGGATGACATGATACAGCAACACGCTGCGCAGCAGTTCCGTGTTGGCGAAGAGTTCCTCAGCCGTCAGGCCCAGCGCGTTGAGGGCGGCCACGAAAGCATCGTTGGTCGGGGCCAGCACCGTGTAGGGGCCGCCGAACAGCGCCGCCGTCAGGCCAGCGGCATCCAGAGCGGCCTTGAAGATGGTCAGGTTATTCTCGGCGGCCAGGCCCAGGATGCTCTTGGGCGGGAAGAGCACGTTATCAATGACGTGAATGACCCCGTTGCTGGCGATGATGTCGGCGATGATCACGTTGGAAGAGCCGTTGAGTTGCACACCCGTCGGGCCAGCGCCAATACGAATGGACGATCCCTGGAGCGTCTCAGCCGAGGTCAGGTTCACCACCTGATCAGAGGTCACCGCGCCGGCCACGACATGATAGAGCAGGATGTCGGTCAGCAGAGCTTTGTCAGCCAGCAGATCGGCGGCGGAGATGCCCAGCAGGTTGAGCACGTTGGCGAACGCCTGATCCGTGGGGGCGAAGACGGTGAACGGGCCACCTGTCGCCAGGGTGTCGGCCAGACCAGCCGCCTGCACGGCAGCGACCAGCGTGGTGAAGCGGCCATCGGCAACAGCGATGTCCACGATTGAGTTGCCCTGCGCGCGGGCGTCGCGCTGCGCAGGGAGCGCAAGCGCCGCTACCAGAGCCAGAACAAGCACGAACAAAGTAACCTTGCGCATGTTGAACCTTCCTCCCAGTCAGTTGAGTGTTGTAGCCCCGTATGCTCCACGGGCCTATCCAGGTGATTGTCTTAGAGAATAAGCACTAAAGATGAGGTAAAAACGAAATTCTTCTTAGAGAATCATGAACGTAGGAGTATCAGCCGCGTAGGACAAGCGCCCAGCGCCCGCCCGATCCGGGGGTAGGCAGCGCGCCCTGGCAGGGGTATACTGGGCGGTCGTGTTGGCGGCATTGAGAAAGCGGCAGAGTGTATGAAGCGACGTGTAGTGTTTTCGGCTGTATCGCTGATGCTGATCGCAGGGCTGGCGTTGCTCGGCGCAATGCTGACCGCGCCACGTCCGGCGGCGGGGCAGGGCGCGCCAACGCTCCCGCCCACCAACACGCCGCGCCCCAGCCCGACGGCAACGGCCACGCCCCTGCCGACCAACACGCCACGCCCGACTTTCACCGCAACGGCCACCCCCACGGCCTCGCCTTCGCCCACGCCGACGGATACCCCCACCTATACGCCTTCGCCCAGCCCCACGGCGACGGTCGTCGGCCCCAGCGAGTATCCGGACAACTTCAACCCGCTCACAGGTCTGCCCTACCCCAGCGAAGAGGCCCGCAACCGGCGCAACCTGATCGTCAAGGTCTCCAACTTCCCGGAGGTTGTGCGTCCCCAGAGCGGCCTGGATAAAGCGGATATTGTCTTCGAGTACGAGGTCGAGGGGGCGGTGACGCGCTTCGCCGCCATCTACCGCAGCCAGGGCGCGGAGAAGGTGGGCAGCATCCGCAGCGCACGCCTGCTGGACCTGGAACTGGTCGAAATGTTCCAGGCGCTGCTGGCCTACAGCGGCGCGAACGACTGGATTTACCACTACATCCTGGATTCGGATTGGAAATGGCGCGCCCTCACGCCGCAGATGGGCGTCAACTGCCCGCCCTTTTGCCGCTACCCGGAAGAGGGCAAAGCCTTCGAGCACACCCTGTTCGGCAACACCTTCCAGATGTGGGAAGTCGCCGAGCAGCGCCAGGTCAACGACCCGATTCAGGTGCGCGGCTTCGCTTTCTCCTACGAACCCGACCCCGGCGGCAAACCCGCCCTGGACATCTTCATTGACTACTGGAGTCCGCGCCAGGACACGCGCTGGCAATACAACCCCGCCGACGGGCGCTACTACCGCTGGAACAATGGCCTGCCGCACGTGGATGCCGTCACCGGCAAGCAATTGGCAGCGGACAACGTGGTGATCCTGGAAGCCGAGCACATTGACCGGCCCGACATCCTGGATAGCGAAGTGAGCGGCGTAGTGATCGAAACGGTGCTATGGGGACGCGGCACAGCCTGGCTCTTCCGCGATGGGCTGTGGTACCAGGGCATCTGGGCGCACGCGCAGGGCAAGCCCGGCCTGTGGCTGCTCTTCCCCGACGGGCAGACGCCGATGCACCTCAAACCCGGCCAGACGTGGTTCAACGTGGTGCGCCCGGTGATGTATGGGGTGCAGGTCAGTGAGCAACCCGCCGACATGGTCGGCACGGCGCAGGCCATCTACGCCACGCAGACACAGTCTGCCGCGCTGACGGCGACGGCCATCGCGCCTTACATCACGCCCACGCCGACTGTCGCCACGCCGACGCCAGAGCGTTTGCCGTGATGAAAAAAATGATCAGGTTGGCGTGATCGGTTTTCAATGGTCGGTTGGCGCTGTGCGAAGGGGCCGACCGCTCCGTTCTCCACCGTACACTGCCACTATCCCTGATCGCCATCCGGTCACTGACAACTGATCGCTGATCACCGACAACTTACCGCGAGGGGGAACACATGGGGGGCACACTGCTGAACTCCTTCACTGTGCTGCTGGGCAGCTCGATCGGCCTGCTGATCGGCAACCGCCTGCCCACGCGCATCCAGGAATCGGTGATGACTGGCCTGGGGCTGGTCACACTGGTCGTCGGCTTTTCCAACGCCAACGAAACCGGCAACATCATCTTACCGTTGCTCAGCCTGGTGATCGGGGCGATCATCGGTGAACTGCTGCGCCTGGACGTGCGCCTGGAACGCTTCGCCGGCTGGGTACAGGGCCGCGTCCAGGGCGAAACCCGCGAGGACGCCGACAGCGATCAGCGGGCGCGTTTTATCCAGGGCTTCGTCACTTCCTCGCTGGTATTCTGTGTGGGGCCGCTGACCTTCGTCGGCTCTATTCAGGACGGCATGGGGCTGGATAGCGGCTTCGAGCAACTGACGATCAAGAGCACGCTCGATCTGTTCTCTTCGATGGCGTTCGCCGCCAGCCTGGGGATTGGGGTGCTGTTCAGCGTTTTTACTGTGCTGGGCGTGCAGGGGGGCCTGGCCTTGCTGGGAGCGCTGGCCGGGCAGTTCATGACCGACCCCATGATCAACGAGATGACCGCTGTCGGCGGGCTGATCCTGCTGGGACTGGGCCTGGTGCTGCTGGACATCAAGAAGCCGCGTATGGTCAACTTCTTGCCGGGGCTGTTGATCGCGCCGCTCCTGGTCGAGCTGGCGACGCTGCTGGGGATCAACATCTACCCGCTGTGATCCCTGGGTTCTGGGTGCATTTCAGTTGAGTTCGCTCGCACTCGCGAACTGAGGCGGATTTCTGAAGCCGTGCTCTGGGGTGAACTGTTGTGAAACGTACCCCTCAAACTGAGTGCGAGCAAAGCTTCTCGGCGATTTGCGCAGTGCGGAGGCGTTGACCTCACCCCCGCTCGGCCCTGGCGCGAGGCTGGGGGTGAGGTCAACCACAGCGCAGCAAACAGCCTGTCACAGTTTGCGCGCACCTCTCCAATTCCCTCAAACCGGGTGCCTTTCAGTTGAGTTCACAAGACCCGACAAGCCTAAACAGCGCTGATGCTTTATCAACCGACTGTGAACTTTCGTGAAACGCACCCCCTCTCTCGTGTGTTTCGGTTTTGCTCCGCCTGCCGTATAATCAGCAGCGGACGCATACGGCAGGAGGGGGCATATGCCCAGGCCGCCCAGACGACGTATCCCCGATTTTGACGACGTTCCGGTCGAAGAGCTGATCCGGCTCAGCCGGGCGCTGGTCCGGCGCATCACCGATCAGGATCGTCAGCGCCTGATCCTGGCTCTGCGCGAGTCCGGCGACGCGCGGCGGGTGTGGACGAGCGCGCCGGCTTTGTTGCAACAATTCTTCGCGGGCGAGATCGACCTGGACGAAGAGCTGCTCAGCCGTTTCCCCAACGCTCCTCTGCTCTCGCATATGCACGTGTTGCCCGGCGGCAGCACTGCCCTGCAACAGCAGGTCACAGTCACCCTGGGCAGCAACGACGATGCGGCCACTCTGATCGTGGACGCAGCGCTGGATGAGACGGCGGCGCTCACCTTCACTTTTTCTCTGTTCGGCGCGCTGGCTCTGCGCTTTTACCTGACTCCCCTGCTATCCGCCGACCGCGCCGCTTGGCTGCCATTGCTACGCCGCGAGAACGGCATCACCGTGCTGTGGACGCGCGAGCGCTGGGAGCAGCCCTACCTGATCCTGGTGCGGCGCGAGGGTTTCGGGCGGCTCTATGCGTTCTCGCCCTATGGCTTCGAGGCCGCCGCCCGTCTGACGCCGGATATGGTCACGGCACTGACCGACTGGCTGGAGCAGACATGGTTCCCCGAAGGCAACTCCGCGGTGAGGGCTTCGGACGGGCGCGATGTCAGCGCCTCTGCCGAACATGACGACTTGCCCGATCAGAGCATCAGCTCGTTCGAGTGGTGAGCCATAAGGGGCGGGTGCGTGCAAAGGTTGTCAGCGGCTTTGCTGTGCCCGATGGCCCTCATCCCCCGGCCCCCTCAGCCCGCGCTGCGGGCGAAGGGGAGTCTCGCGCGAGAGACAATAAATCCCCTCGCCCCGCGACGCAGTCGCGAGGGAGAGGGGATGCAGGGGTGAGGGGCAGCAGACTGCTGCAAACGGCCTGACGCATTTGGCACACAGCCGTACAAGGGTTGGCACGGACTCCGAAGCGGTCTATAATGACAGTAGAGCACTAGGTAAACGTTATCTTTTAGCCGTGCGCACTGTTAGTCTTTTTTCAAACGGGCTTGGTGCGGTCTTAACCGCTCTTCCCGGATAAATAGTGCTTAGGATACAGATTGGCGCTTACGAGGTATCATGGCTGACACAATCCACCTTCCGGCGTTCCCTTGTAACCCGCGCGCATTCGATGTCTTCGGGGATGAGTCTTGCTGGTACCTGGCTGGCGTAGGCCCATCCTCACCACCAGAGCCAGAGACAATTCGTCAGATAGTTAGTAGCCTATAAGGAGAAACATCATGAGAATACATCGCTTGCTCCCCCTGCTGTTGATTGTCGCCCTGGTGATGGCCCTGGTGCCGGTTGCGAGCGCCCAGGAGACTGTCTCCATGCGCATTCGTTGCAAGGCCGTGCCTCCGGTTGAGGAATGGCGCTGCAATAACTTCGCCCAGGTCGAGTCGCAGGTCGAGGCGGCGCTGGGCATCAACCTGGAACTGGAGTTGATCCAGGACAACCTGGACTGGGGTCCGTACAAGCAGGAATTCCAGCTTGCTGCGGAAGCCGGCGAGGCTGTGGACATCATCCTGTCGGGTCACGAAGACATTGGCACATGGGCACAGGCCGGTTTCATCATCCCGCTGGACGACCTGATCCCCAACTATCCGGAGTTCGCCGATGTCGTGCCCAGCCTGTGGGAGTCCATGAAGGCCCCCGACGGCAAGATTTACGGCATCCCGCAGGACGCCGAAGCCCGTCCGCTTTACTTCAGCAAACCCTTGCTGCGCGACCTGGGTTGGAGCGACGAGGAGATCGAGGCCCTGCCAGAGAAGATCAAGGCCGGTGAATTCACCTTCGCCGACATGCTCGATGTGGCCCAGGAAGCGGTCGAACTGGGCGTGGTTGAAGAAGGCAACGGCTACTGGCATCGCCCGCGCAACGGCCCGGACTTCCTCTACTTCTACTTCGGTATGGGCGGTCAGATACTCGACGAGGCGGGCAACCTGGTCTTCGACAAGCAGGCCGCGCTGGACGTGTACAAGCTGTTCGAGGATGCGCGCGCCCGTGGCATCATGGCGGGCAAACACCTGGGCATCGAGTGGGCCGACTGGCATACTGCCGTGTCGTCCGCCGAGAACGTGCTCTTCTGGACGGGCGGCACCTGGAACTGGGGCGACTGGGCGGTCAACTACGTGGCCGACCGCGGCGGTGAGGATTACCTGTTCGAGAACATCGGTGTCGCCCTGGTACCCGCGCTGAAGACCGGCAAACCGATCACCCTCACTCATCCGCTGGCCTATATGGTCAGCGCCAGCAGCAAGCATCCGGACGTAGCGATGGCTCTGCTGGCGGCGATCACCACGCCGGAGGCCAACAACCGTCATGCCATCGAAAGTGCACACCTGGGCATTCTCAACGCGCAACTGGAGTCCGAAGACTACAAGAACGCGCGCTTCCTGAGCCTGACGCACCCCATGTTGGAGTACACCACGTTCATTCCCAACCATCCCAACTGGGGCGCGTGGTCGGAAGCCTACTGGACGGGCATTCAGAGCGTGGAGAGCGGCGAGATGAGCGCCGAAGCAGCCCTGGATGTAGTGGTCAACCGCTTGCAGAATGAGATTCCGGGGATCGTCATCCGCTAGCTGTCGGGCGCGAACCGGCATGTAAACTAACTGTGTGCCAGCCGGGGGCCTGCACCTGCGGAGTCTCCGGCTGGTCGGTTCTGCGCGTTGCTGGTACTATCCCTGGCAGGGCACAACAGGAGGTTGATCCATGGCATCTGCAGCGTCGAGCGCCTCTGCCATAGCGCGCAGTCGCAGCCAGGCCATGCGCGCCCGCCTGACCGCCTACGGTTTCCTGGCTCCGGCGGGTTTTCTGGTGCTGGTCTTTTTCTTCATCCCCATGCTGTTGATCCTCTTCCTCAGCATCACCAACCTGGCCACGACTAACTTCACTACCGATGTCTGGCGCATGGCCACCTCGCGAGACCCCAAATACATCGTTGGGCTGGACAACTTCGAGCGCATGTTCGCCGACGAATTCGCGCCCAAAATCTTGTTCAATACCCTTTTCTACGTGCTGGCCACGTTGCTGCTGTTCAACGTGGGGCTGGGACTGGTGATCGCTCTGTTGACCGCGCACGTAGACCGGCGGGCGGGCTTCCTCTTCCGCGCGTTGTGGATTCTGCCGCGTATCACTTCGCCAGCGGTGTACATCCTGATGTGGAAGCGCATCGTAGCCGCCTCGCCCTTCGGCATTCTCAACCAGTTCAACGAATTGCTGGGCCGCCCAGAGGCCAACTACTTCCAGGGCGAAGCGTGGGTTTTCATCGTCATGCTCAACGGTTTCATCGGCGCGTCGTTTGGCATGATCATCTTCACTTCGGCCATCGAGTCTATTCCCAAAGACCTGATGAACGCCTCGCTGGTGGATGGTTCTACCATCATGCAGCGCGTGCGCTACGTGATCCTGCCCCTGCTGCGCTGGCCGTTGCTCTTTGTCACCACCTATCAGACGTTGTCGCTGCTGACCTCCTTCGAATATATCCTGCTCTTCAACAGCGGCGGGCCAGCTTCGCAGACGGAAGTGTGGTCGCTGGCCGCCTATAACCGGGCTTTGAACACTTACTTCGCCAATGCGCAGTGGGGCTATGGCTCGGCCTTCGCCGTCGTGCTGGTGATCATTGGCGTGGTGATGGCCACTGTCTATATGCGCGTTTTCCGTTTCAACGAGCTGGTCGCCGAGCCAAAGATCGAGGTGCTGTGATGGCAACGTTCACCTCCTCCGCGCCCACTCAGCGCCCGCTCACCAGCCAGGAGTATCGCTATCGCCAGGCCGAGACGGGCGAACTGGTCGGGCAGGCCATCTTCACCGCCCTGGTGGTGGTGCTGTTCTTCGAGCTAGGCGTAGTCCTGTTCAAAGTGTTGGGGCCGCTGATTCAGTCCTCGCCACGTTTTTGGGGTTCCGACCTGAAAGTTGACGAAACGCTGACACGCGCCCTGGCCAATGCGCTGACTTTGCTGGCCCCCTTCGCGGCCTATGTGACCTGTGGGGCCAGGCTGCGCGAACTGGCCGCCTTCGACCGGCGGCGCGCGGTGCGCGTTGCGCTCGCCGCGACGATCATCGTCTACGTGCTCGTCACCATGGGGCAGTACGTCTTCCAGGTGGGGCCGTTCGCCGAAAAGCCATCTCTGGAGATGTCCTTCCGCCAGACGGACGAGGGGGTACTGGTCACCGGCGTGGTGCCGGGCGGCACGGCTGATCGGGCTGGGATCAAAGCTGGCGATCTCATTGTTGCCATCGGTCGCGCGCCCACCACTGCCGACGAACTCAAAGAGAAAATCGCCCTGGCGAAGTTCGAGAGCAAGATCGGCCTGCGGGTCTCGCGCGACGGCCAGGAAGAATTGATGCCGGTCGAAGTGGTGCCGGTGATGGAGATCGGGCTGGCACCGTTGGTCGGCGGGCTGATCCTGGCGCTGATCCTGGCGGTGATCGCGCTCTTCTGGCCCGGCGGCCTGACGCCCTATGTGCTGATGGTGGTGATCATGATCCCGCTGCTGGTCGGCTACCTGTGGTTGATCGTCGCCACCTTCTCGTACCGCACCGAGGGCCTGCTGCCGGTGGATGCCAGCGGGAACTTCGGCGGCTTCACGCTGCGCAACTGGGAATTTCTCACCCGACCGGGCACTAGTTCCTACCCCAGCATCTGGCGCATCACGCTCAACACGCTGGTGATCGCCAGCTTGATGGCGATCATCGTGCTGACCGTGTCTTCGATGGCAGGCTACGCCCTGTCGCGCATGAACTTCCCCGGTCGCCGCGCTTTCCTGTCGCTGACGCTGATCCTGCACGGTTTCCCGGCAGTGACGCTGCTCATCGCCATCTTCTTCATACTGCGCAACATTGGCAAAGTGCCGGTGCTGGGCGATTACTTCGGCTTCAACACACGCGGCGGGATCGCCCTGGTGATGGTCGCCTTCGAGATGCCCTTGGGCGTGTGGCTGATGAAGGGTTTCTTCGACAACATTCCCTGGGATATGGAGCGCTCGGCGCTGATTGATGGCGCGTCGCGCTGGCGCACCTTCTGGGAAATCCTGCTGCCGCAGATTCGCCCTGGCATCCTGGCGCTGGGCACCTTCGCCTTCATCTCCGGCTGGGGAGCCTACCTCATTCCGCAGACGTACAGCGTCGGCACGCGGACGGCGACGCTCGCCGTTTACATCACCCAACTAACGGGCGACACCGCGCCGGTCAACTGGAATGAGGTCGCCGCGGTGGGCCTCTACCAGATGATTCCGGTCTTCATCATCTTCATCTTCGCCCAGGAGTACCTGCTCAACATCTATGCGGGCGGCACCAAAGGCACTTCGTAGGGGGCAATGCCATGAAAATCGTCCTGGAAAACCTGACCAAGAAATTTGGCACGGTGGTGGGAGTAGATGACATCAGCCTGACCATCGAAGACGGCGAATTCGTGGCCTTTCTGGGGCCGTCGGGGTGTGGCAAGACTACCACCTTGTTGATGATCGCCGGTATCTACCGCCCTACAGCGGGCATCATCCGCTTCGACGACCGCGTGATCAACCAGGTGCCGCCCCGCGACCGCAACATCGGCATGGTCTTCCAGAGCTACGCGCTCTACCCGCACATGACCGTCTTCGGCAACATCGCCTATCCGCTGAAGCTCAAGAAGGTGCCCAAGGAGGAACAGGCGGAGCGCGTGCGCGAAGTGGCCGCCAAGATGGGCATCGCCAACCTGCTTGACCGGCGACCGGCGCAGCTTTCGGGCGGGCAACAGCAGCGCGTGGCGTTGGGGCGGGCGCTGGTCAAACAGCCGGACGTGCTGCTCTTCGACGAGCCGCTTTCCAACCTCGATGCGCGGCTGCGCCTTTCGATGCGCGGGGAGATCAGGCATCTGCAAAAAGAACTGGGCATCACTGCTGTCTATGTCACGCACGATCAGGTCGAAGCCATGACCATGGCCGACCGCATCGCCGTGATGAACCTGGGCAAGCTGCAGGCCTTCGACACGCCCGACGATCTCTACGACCGGCCCAAGACGCTGTTCATCGCCGGTTTTGTGGGCAACCCGCCCATGAACTTCCTCGAAGTGGAAGTACAACGCGAGGGCGATACCTTCTACGCCGTCAATTCGGCGCTGCGCGTGCCCGTGCCCGCCGAACGCGGCGAAGCGGCGGCCCGTCACGGCGGGCAGGTGATCATGGGCATTCGCCCGGAAGACATCACTATCAGCGAGACAGGGACGGTGAGGGGCGAGGTTTTCGTCGTTGAACCGCTGGGGCGCGACGACCTGCTCGACGTGCACCTGGACGCAGCCAATCGGCTGAGCGTGCTGGCCGATCCCGCGGTTCACCTGCGCGCCGGCGACACCGTGACCCTGGCCCTGGACACGCGCAAGGTGCAGTTCTTCGATCCACAGACCGAGCTATCGCTGCTGTGGCGCTGATAGCAGAACGACGTGGCAATCCACTGACGTAGAGGGCACAGGGGAATACTTCTGCGCTCTCAGTGTTTCAGGTATGTCATCCCCGCTGTTCCCCTCCCTGTCCGCCCTTGAACCATGTGTTGTCTCCAGGCGGCCTGGCCTGTTGGGCAGGCGGGCGACTGCCTGATCTGCTTTTCACGTATCTTGTTTTTGTCGCCAAGATCGATTGTGTCCGGTACAATCACGGCATCGAGCGCTCCGCTGCCCTGGGGCAGGGGAGCGCATATCGAGATCATACGGCACAGCCAGTGACCGCCTGTGTGTGCGGGGACCTCCCGTGCACAAGCGAAGAGGGATAGGGGACTCATGAAAGACATCTTCGAAAAGACGCGCACCTTCACCCGCGCCCGCGAAGCCATGGAGATGGGGCTGTATCCTTTCTTCCAGCCGTTGCAGGACTCCGACGCCACAACAGCGCTGTTTCGGGGCAAGGAAGTGGTGATGATCGGCTCCAACAACTACCTGGGGCTGACGACTCATCCCAAGGTGAAACGGGCAGCCATGGAAGCGATCGATCGCTTCGGCACCAGTTGCACCGGCAGCCGTTTTCTCAACGGCACACTGCAGTTTCACCTGGAACTGGACAATCGCCTCGCCAAATTCGTGGGCAAAGAAGCGGCGATCGTCTTTTCCACCGGCTATCAGACCAACGTAGGGGTTATTTCGGCGATCGTCGGGCGGGGGGACTTCGCCATCCTGGACAAGGACGATCACGCCAGCATCGTGGACGGCTGTTTCATGGCGCGCGGCATGAATCAGGCCGAGATGCGGCGTTTTTCGCACAACGATCCCGATAGCCTGGAATACACGCTGTCCAAAATCCCCGCCGATGCGGGCAAGCTGGTGATTGTGGACGGCATCTACAGCATGGGCGGGGACATCGCCCCGCTGCCGGAGCTGGTCGAAATCTGCAAGCGGCACGGTGCGCGCATCATGGTTGATGACGCGCACAGCATTGGCGTGCTGGGGCAGGGGCACGGCACGGCCTGGCATTTTGGCCTGACCGACGAAGTAGACCTGATCATGGGCACCTTCAGTAAGTCGCTGGCGTCCATCGGGGGGTTCATCGCCGGCGACGAGCAGGTCATTCACTACATCCAGCACTTCGCGCGGTCGTTCGCCTTCAGCGCCAGCCTGCCCGCTTCCAACGTAGCTGCGGTGCTGGCAGCGCTGGACATCATCGAGAACGAGCCGGAGCACGTGCAGCGTCTGTGGGATAACGCCGAATACATGCGGGCGGGCCTCAAGCGCCTGGGCTACGACACGGGCAACAGCAACACACCGGTCATCCCCATCTACATCCGCGACGATTACCGCACCGTGCTGGCCTGGCACGCCCTGATCGAGGAGGGCGTCTACACCAACCCGGTAGTCTCGCCCGGCGTCCCACCCAATAGCAGCCTGTTGCGCACCAGCTATATGGCCACGCACACCAAAGAACACCTGGATCGCGCCCTGAAGGGTTTGGAGACCGTCGGGCACAATCTCGATCTGATCCCCGCCGACGCCACCCTGCAGCGCGAGACCAGCGGCTAGCAGTTGTGGCGCTCTTTGATGGGCAAGGGGGATGAGAGGGTGTCGCAGCCCCCGCGCTAACCAGGGCGGAACACGCCCCTCTGCGCGAGGGGCGTGTCCGTTGCAGCGCCGCGTAGAGACTATGGCCCGGCGCTCACAGTCAGTTCGTAGGCCATGTCCCAGTAGGCATAGACTTCGAACAGGTGCACGCCGGTCTTCTGGGCCGTGAAGGTCACGTTGTGCTCGAAGTAGGTATCGAACTCCTCTACCAGGAAGCCATCGGGTCCGTAGACGCGCAGATAGGGATAGTCCTCCGACACCAGCGCGATCTGCACGGTGTCACCAGCCCGCAGCGGCAGGCTGTAAAGATCGCGGGCGATTTCGTCCACGTTCACGAAGGACCCGCTGACTACCTGCCCCATCGTCAGCGGCCCTTTGACCTGATCGGGCGTGCCAATCAGGTAATTGCTGCTCTCGTCCAGCGGGTAGTAGTGGGCCGGGATGGTCACCGTGTCCAGGGTGGTGCTGTTGATCTTGTCCAGCAAGGCGTAGACTGATCCCTGTACACTGGCCGTCTGCATTTCGGCCTGCTCGCCCAGCAGGGCCAGGTTGAGATCGAGGCTCAGGTCGAGGCTCAGCCGGTGTACATAGCGATCCTGTGCCCCGATCCATTGCTCCATGCCGAGGCGCGCGTCGGTGACGATCAGGCTCACGGTCATCAGCACGAACTGCACCTGTGCTTCGTTGAGCGTCTCGATGTCCCCCAGGTCGAGTTCCAGTGTGGCCAGCGCCGGATTCTTCAGCAGGGCCAGCAGCAAAGGCGGTAGATCGGGATCGGCCAGGAAGCGCTTGACATCGAAGGTGCTGGTGAAGGTGTACATCGTCTGCCCGTTGTAGACGGTGTCTGCTCCGCGCGTCGTGCTGATATACCTGGCCATCAGGGCCTGTAACCGTTGCACCGGGCCGGACAGCTCGGAAAGCTGCGCCAGCATCTGTTGTGTCTCCTGGCTCTGCAGACCTGTTATCGCTTCCTGCAGACTGGTTTCTACCTCGCTGAGGTCTTCGGGCGACAGCACCAGTGGTTCACCGAACCAGGCATCTGCTCCAGTGGGCGTTGGGGCATGCAGGTATAGCCCCATGTCCTTGAAGATGATCTCGATCGGCCCGCTCAGGTTCGGTTGTTGGGGCAGGCGCACCTCGTCGAGCTTCAGGTGCAGGCCCAGAGCGCGCAACAGGTCTACCATCGTCGCTGCATCCAGTTGTTGCAGCGTGGTCGTGAGGACTGTCGGGTCGAACGTCGTGGACAGATTCTGCAACGCCGAGATCAGCGTCCACGCATAGGGTGGGATCAGCAGCGCCGCAGAACCGTTCATGTGCACGTCCATGGTCTGCTGATCGGTGGTGACTGTGAGGTCAACCGCCCATTCGGGCATGGTCACCGACTGCAACCCCTGCATAGCCGCTGTGGAGTCAATCAGTATCTGGCAGTCGGCATCGCTCAATCCATTGCAGTTGATCGGCTTCTCGCCGCCTTGCCCCAGGGCTACTGCTGTAGGGCCGAGCGCCATCAACAGTGCCAGCAGCAACCCTACGCCTGCTAACATCCTGCGTCGGCGGTTCATGGTTTTCTCCTCCTCCCGGCAGACTCACCGACTGAATACGATGGCTTTTTTTCGGACAACTTTCAGGCGGGATAGCTCCCTAATCTGATGTGTATTACGCAGAGTAGAGGGGGGACGTTGCCAGGAGAAGAGCCGTGCCAGAACAAACCGGCCTCCTGTTCCAGGCAGGAGGCCGGTCTTACCGGGCTATCCCATGAGGGCGCTCAGTTCTTCGAACTGCGCTTCCAGTTCTTCAATCGGACGGTAGCTTGTCGGCACGGACACGCTCACCGGCTCGTTGAAGGCCCCGATCTCGGTCGTGAACGAGATATTGCCCGTGATCGGCGGGACTTCTGGATCGAACATGCCCAACTGCAGGTCAATGATCATGTTCAGCGCGAGCTTGTGTAGCAGGTTGTCATTCAGGCCGACCCACTGGCTCACCGATAACTTGGTCTGCCCCAGCAGAGGGGTCAGGAACATGCCCATCATCTGGATGTCTTCGGGCGTCATCTGTTCCATGCCAAGCTCGTCACCGGCCATGCCCAACGCCTGACCAATCATGGGGGAGGAGAGCAGCGCGATCAGCAACTGCCCTACGTTGACGTCGGTGGTGAACGTCGCCGTTGGCTGCCCGCCAACCTGCTCATCTGCGCCGCGGGCGGTGGTGAGCACGCCGGTCAGATCAATGCCCGCTGCCGCAGCCGCGCCCCCAATACCGCCAGCGCTACCCATCATGCCCCCCAGGCTGCTGAAATCGCCCAGGCCGCTCAGGTCTTCTTCCGTCACCTCAGTGCCATACCATTCCCCGTTGTAAAAGATATAGGCCATGTCCTGGGTCACGATGATCTCCGCCGACCCGGCCTGAGAGACTTCGGGGCTGACAAGCGACGCCTGATCGATCATCAGGTGAACCAGCAATTGCGAGCCGCCTGGCGAGAACTGAAATGCGCCCGATCCGCTGGCATTGAACTTAAATTCCTGGGTCCCGTCCGTCAGGGTGAGGTCAATCGCCCAGGCTGGCGTCGAGAACGACGAAACGCCAGTCATGGCCGAGTTGACGCTCAGCAACAACTGACAGTCGGCGTCGCTCAGTCCGTTACACAAGGGATCGCCGCCTTGGGCCAGGGCAGGGACGGCCAGCGCCAGGGCCAGCAACAAGACTGACAGAACCGAGAGTTTGCGTAGAATGCGTGCCATGAATGACTCCTTTACAGCTATCACTTGGCGGGTCAGAGAAACGGGAATCCGCTCCTTGTTGGAAGACAATCTGTTGAGAAGGGATGCTCTGTGACGGTGGGAACAGATTCTTTTCCCAGTATATGCGCAAAATCGTTCTGGGGACAATTTTTCGGGTGCGTGCAAAATGTGACGGGCAATTTGCAGCAGTCTGCCGCCCCTCACCCCTTAATCCCCTCTCCCTCACAACTGCGTCGCGGGGCGAGGGGACTGACTTTCTTTCGCTACGTGCTCCCCTTCGCCCGCAGCGCGGGAGAAGGGGCCGGGGGATGAGGGCTATCGGCTCAAGATGTGGGTAATGATTAAGACAGCAGTAGAGAGGGCAGCCAGCGAAAAGCTGCCCCCAATTGTCAACCGCGCGGCGTTTACTATCCGCCCAGGCCGCCGAGCAGACCGCCACTTTCGTCCAGCAGACCCGACCCTTCCGTCGCGCCTTCGGGGGCGGTGATAATCACTGGCTGATTGTGGCGCACGATATTGCCGGATAGCTCATAGCGCATCTCCACGCGCTGCGGCTCTTCTTCACCTGCCAGCGCGCCCAGGGCACTGGTGTCCATCAACAGGACGTAGTTGTCTTCCACGCGGTGAATGTAACCGTCGTCCGCACCAATGTAGATGGTGGTGGCGAATGAGGTGCCCTGGAACATGGGCAACAACATGGCCGAGAGCATGGCCAGTTGGGCCGGGTCCATGCCCAGGTCTTCCTGAGTCATGCCCAGCGCCTCACCGCCCGCGCCGAAGCCCGCGCTCATCAGGCTGTTGAGAGCCTCAGCGTTGGCCAGTAGCGCGCTCCAGTTGACCGTGAGAGTCTGCGCCTGCATGGCCTGTCCCGCGATCGCGTCGGCCTCGGCAGCGCTGACAGTGAAAGTGGCCGGATCACTGAACAGATCGAGGCCGGAGCCAGTCGGCCCGCTCAGGCCCAGGATCACCCCCAGACCGAGCAGCGCGTTCTCGTCGAGTTCTTCATAGACCCACCCTTCTCCTGGTTTCTTGGTATAGGCTTTGTTATCCACAATGATCAATTCCACGCCACTCAGCGATTCCGTGCCACTTTCGTCGGTTATCTCCGCCGAAACCAGGGTGGCATGTATGTTCGCTCCCAGGCCGCCTTCTTGCCCCGTGACCGCATACTCGTAATAGCCGGTCAGCACCATGGACGTGACGCTGGTTCCGTCGTCAATGTGCAGGGTCATGTTCAGGTCTTCTACGGCAGCCGACTGCAACTGACTCATCAACTGGTAGGCGTCCTGGCGGACTTGGCACGACGCGGCTGGCTCGCCCTGGGCGCAGACAGCCTTGGTGACGGCCATGGTAGTAGTGCCGGCAGGAAGAGGGAACCCGCAGGCGAGGACTGACAGGGCGATCATTGCTGTAACCAACAGCGCCGGTAAACTCTTGCGTCGAATCATCTCCTGTTTCTCCCATGACAACTGACGAGCACGCTCGTGCGGCAGTGGCCGGACGCCGTACCCTGCTGGTTGTGAACCTATCACCAGTATAACGGTTTCGTTGATAACGCAATAGGTGCATGGCGCGATTTTCAATAAAACTTCGAGAAAATTCTCATAAAAGCTTGTAAAAAGCGATCGGCGAGGGGCGGAAAGTCACGGTGACAGGGCGCGTGCAAAATGTGACGGGCGATTTGCAGCAGTCTGCCGCCCCTCACCCCTAAATTCCTTCTGCCTGCGACGCAGTCGCGGGGCGAGGGGACTGACTTTCTTTCGCTACGTGCTCCCCTTCGCCCGCAGCGCGGGAGAAGGGGCCGGGGGTTGAGGGGCATCGGGCGGGGCAAAGTCGCTATCAACCTTTGCTCGTACCCATCTATACTGGGTGCTGGCCTGGTTTTTGGCAGGCGCGGTACAATCAAGCTCTCAGGTTGGTCGTAGCGGATGGGCGTTGTCTGGCAGCAACCCGCCGGGTCTGGCCTGCGTATAGACTCCACAGAGCGAGCGCACGGGAGACAGCAGTGGGCGACGATGGCAGCGAAATGAGCGAGCGCATGGGCGCGCTCAGCGGGGCAGTGTTCCTCATCGGCTTAGCGGGGCTGTTCTACCTGGACCTGTTCTGGCCGGGCATCCTGCCGCTGATCTGGCTGACCGCCGCGCTAGCCATCTTGGCCGAAGAAGGCTGGAGGAAGGGCCTGTGGATTCTGGCGCAGATGGGGCTTTACCTGCTGGGGTTGCCCTGGCTCATCGCGGCTAATCTGATCTGGCCGGGGATATTCGTCCTGTTCGGCCTGAGCGCACTCCTGGCAGCGTTGCTTCCGCCCGATCGCCCGCCGCAGCAACCCGGCGTGAAGCTCAAACGCAAGCGCGCGCAGCCGCTCTATGACGGAGAACTTCCCCTGCCCGACGCGGACGAACTCCCCTTGCCCGACTGGCAACCCGGCGAAGCCGAAGCCTTCCCCGCCGACGAAGACGACGAGATCGCGCCCCCATTGCGCCGGAGTCGCCGCCGCTGAGGCGTTGGTTTGTTCTCTGAGCGCCCGAGTGTGACGCTGCGCAGACGCTTCCTCTGAGTTCCTCTCTGCGCTCTGTGACTCCTAAGTGAGAAGTGCCCTGGTCACTGCACTTGCCCGTCCCGTCGCCCGGCATTACACTAGCCGTTGGCAGTGCGACAGCAACGGACGGCACCTATGACCCCTCTGCGACAGTTGATTCTGGGCAGCAGCGATTTCGCCTTCGAGCGCGGACAAAGCGTGCATGGGCGCTGGCGGGCCGGTTATGCGCGGGCGGCTGCCTCGGCGGTGCCCGCCGCGCTCGCTCTGACTCTGGATGCGGCCCGCCTGGTCTTTGTGCTGGCCGAAGGTCCCTCCGCGCTCGACTTCGCCGAACGGCTCGGCGAGGCTTTGTGGACGCTGGAGACAGTGGGCGACGACTGGCCCGCGCCGCTAGTGACCTGGCTGGACGATGGCGCGCGGTGGACAGATTTGCCCGCCGGAACGGTGCGCTTCGTGGTGGGGCGCATAGATCGGCAGCCGCCCGTCAGCTTTTTGAGCCTGGCCTGGCTGGGGCTGCCGCCCGTCCGCCTGCTGGATCGCTCGCTGTCTCCCGTTGACCTGGGTGCGCGCGAGCAGGTGTCGGAAGCGCACTGGTCGGCGCAGCGCGGCGTCGTGCCCGACCTCACCGCGCTGGGGACGTATCGCAGCAGCCTGTTTGGCATGGAACGATTGTTGTTGCTGTCAACGGGGGCGCAGCGACTGGCCGATGACCTGCCCGACCTGACGCACGCGCAGTTACAGCAGGCGCTGCAAGACTGGCGCGATGGGGCGTCTGGCGACCTGATCGCACTCGACGTACGGCTGGCTCCGGTGCTGGCGATGCCGTCGGCGGTGACGCTTTCCTGCCGCTGGGTCGCGCCCGACCTGGTTGAGCTGCGCTGGAATCCGGCCCCCAACGCCACCGGCTACCGGCTGGAGACTTCCGCTGCGCCCGATTTTGCCGCGCCGGACTTGTTGGCCGAGTTAACCGATGGGCGGCAGGTTCGTTATGTCTTCTCGCCTCCGCCCGAACAGCGTCTCTATGTGCGCGTCGTTCCGCTGAACCAGGGCAACGCCGGTCTGGCCAGTGCGCCCGTCTGCCCGCTGCCGCTGACGCTGGTTGCGCCAGTGTTGGGGCCGGTGCGCTGGGCTGCGGATGGCGGGTATCTGCTTCACTGGACGCCTGTCCCTCAGGCGAACGGTTACGAAGTACAAGCCGCGTCGGGCGAGCGCTTCGAGGCGGGGGAGGCGACCATCGTCTATCGCGGCGAGCGGCCCGAATGCCGGTTGCCACTGGGCACTCCGCCGGGGCATTTCTACCGCGTCCGCTCGCTCAATGCGCTCTACGCCCCCGCTACGCCTTCGCCGTGGAGCGAAGCGGTGCAGGCTCCGACCCGGCTGGATACGCCGGTCTTCACGGAAGTGTCGCACGAGCGGCTGGCCTGGACGCCGGTAGCCGGTGCGCAGAGCTATCAGTTGCAAATCGTCCCACTGGACATGGACGGGCAGCGGGGCGAGGAGGTGAGCGTCAGTGAGCCGGGCAGCGCGGTATCGTGTGTGCCTGGCACCTATCGGGTACGCGCTCTGCGGCAGACTGGCGACCCGCTCACGGCCAGCGAATGGAGTGCGCCAGTGACGGTGGCGCCGGTCGCTGCGACACCTGCTACGCTCGCTGCGCCATCGGCGCGTTCCTTCGCGCCAGTGATCATCGGCGCGGCACTGGTGGCGCTGCTGGTGGGCGCAGCGTTGGGTATCGGCGGGCTGCGCGTCTATCAGAGCGCCAACGCCACTCGCACGCCCACGCCTGTGCCGGAGGAGGTCATCGCTGCGACGCAGCAGGTCGCCACGCTGGCCGCCGAACGCGCCACCCAGGTGGCCGCGCTGGAAATGGCGATGCAGCGCACGCTCGACGCCGAGATGACGCGCACGCATCAGCCCAGCGCAACCCCTTCGCCGACGCTGACACCTTCGGCCACGCCCAATATGACGGCGACGCGCGACGCCATTGTCGCCGCCTTCGCCGCGGAACTGACGCGCACCGCAGATGCGTTCACCGCCACGCCGATCGTCTCGCCGACGCTGACACCTTCGGCCACGCCCGATGTATCCGCGACTGCCGTCGTGTTGGCCGCCGAAATGCTGGACCAGGTGACCTGTGCGCTGGTCAACCGCGATAATCTGAGCCTGCCGGTCTTCAGCGGCCCCTATGCGGGTGATCGCCAACTGGTTGGGCAAGCGCCCCTACTGGCCGAAGTGATCGAGAGCAAGACGATCGTCGCGAAGGACGGCGCAGAAGAACGCTGGCTGCGCATCGCCTTAGCGGGAGAAGGTCAGCGGGCGGAAGGATGGTTGCGCGTGCCGCCGGACGCCGACCTGACGCGCCTGATGGTCGGGTCAGCCTGCCCGCAATGAGCGAGAAGTAGTTCACCGCAAAGATGCAGAGAGCGCGGGAAGGGCAAGGGGCAGTTGCTCTTCTGCGGGGATTCTCTGCGTCTTTGCGGTGTGAAGTTTTTCAACCCTGCGCGGGCTGGAGCAGGGGGCGGAACTTGGGGCCGTAGACGATGATGCCGCGCGGCCCGTCGGTGCGCAGCTTGCGGATCACCATCTCGACGCGCATACCGATTTGCGGTTCGCCGTCCAGGTCGGTGAGTTGCGCAGTGACCAGCGGCCCTTCGTCTAGTTGCACCAGCGCCAGCACGTAGGGTGCGTATGGCTCGAAAGGCTCGGCGGGCGCGGTGACGGTGGTGTAGCTATAGACCGTGCCCTTGCCCGACAGCGGGAACAGCTCGACTCCCTCATCGTCTTCGAGCGGTTGGGCGCGGCGCACCTGATCCCAGTAGGCGAGCTGATGCGCCATGCGGGCGCGGATCGTTCCGGGGTTCTCTGCGTTCATAACCGTTCCTAACGCGCCGCGCGCACGTAATCCACCGCGTCTTCGTTCAGCGCGATAGGCGCGTCCTCAATGGCGAATTCGTAGCGCAGGAAGTTGTTCCGCGTGGCGGAAGGTGTCTGCTGCGGGAGCATCACCGCGCCAGTATGAGGGCAGCGAGTGGCCAGCAGTTGGCTGCGGTTGATCTTGAGTCGCCAGTTGCGAGTGATGTCCATAGCTCACCTCTTTGTCATTTCCCGATACAGAGTCCGACACTGTGCGATCGCCGGTGCAGTCTGGCTGGTGTGCATTTTGTCACGAGCCATGCACTTGCGCATAGATATACACGTCTTGCTCTCTCAAAAGCTACCAGAGCGCGAACCTGATAGGTTTTGACAGTGTTCCGTGCTTCACAAATTGCCAGTTCTTGCCTTTTGACTGGCATCAGCTCACCACAGAGGAAGGGCGGAGATGATGGCAGGGCAACTTTGCGAATTCCGCCTTTTTGCCTTACCTCCTGCCCCCAAATCCGAATGCGCCCCTCTGCGAGGGGGGCGAGCGAAGGTTGACAGCGGCTTTGCCCCGCCCGATGGCCCTCATCCCCCGGCCCCTTCGCCCGCGCTGCGGGCGAAGGGGAGTGCCTGGGCACGAGAAAGTAAGTCCCCTCGCCCCGCGACGCAGTCGCGAGGGAGAGGGGATTCAGGGGTGAGGGGCAGCAGACTGCGGCAAAGCGCCTGTCACAGTTCACATGTGCCCGCCCGCAGGCGCTTACCTCACCCCCGCTCGGCGCTGACGCGCCTCCAAGCCGAGCGAAACAAGGCTGGGGGTGAGGTAAAGCGGCAAGCGGTTTGATCCAATCCCCCTGCCCCTCTGCAACACGCCGATAGACGTTTGCCTCAAATGCGGTACAATCATGCCGCTGGCGCACAGCCAGCACGCACACCGACCCATTTCGACCGACTCAAGGAGCAGGTGACTGTGGCACAGCAGGGCGTCACGCCGCAATCCGAAGACTTCTCGCGCTGGTACACTGATGTCGTGCAGAAGGCTGATCTGGCCGACTATTCGCCGGTGCGCGGTTGCATGATCATCAAGCCTTACGGCTATGAATTGTGGGAGGCGGTCAAGGCCGGGCTGGATCGGCGTTTCAAGGAGACCGGCCACAAGAACGCCTACTTCCCGCTATTCATCCCCGAAAGTTTTCTGAAGAAAGAAGCCGAGCACGTCGAGGGCTTCTCGCCCGAACTGGCCGTGGTGACTATTGGCGGCGGCAAGCCCCTGGAAGAGCCGCTCGTGGTGCGCCCCACGTCCGAGACGATTATCGGCTGGGCGTTCCAGAAGTGGATTCAGTCCTACCGCGACCTGCCCCTGCTGATCAACCAATGGGCGAATGTAGTGCGCTGGGAACTGCGCACGCGCCTGTTTCTGCGCACGATGGAGTTTCTGTGGCAGGAAGGGCACACCGCGCACGCCACGCACGAGGACGCTCTGGCTGAGACAATGCGGATGCTGGGCGTCTACACCGATTTCGCCGTCAACGATGCGGCCATTCCGGTCATTCCGGGGCGCAAGAGCAACCAGGAGCGTTTCGCCGGAGCAGTGGCCAGCTACAGCATCGAGGCCATGATGCGCGACGGCAAGGCGTTGCAGGCGGGCACCAGCCATGACCTGGGCCAGAACTTCGCCAAAGCGTTCGAGATTCAGTTCACCGACGAAAACAACGACCTGCAATACTGCTGGACGACCTCCTGGGGCGTCAGCACGCGCATGGTGGGCGCGATCGTCATGGCACATGGCGATGACCAGGGCTTGCGCCTGCCGCCCAAACTGGCTCCCATCCAGGTGGTGATCGTGCCCATTTTCCGCGAAGAAGCGCAGCGTGCCACGGTGATGGCCGCTGCCACGCGGATCAGAGCGCAGTTGAGCGAGGCAGGTCTGCGCGTGCACCTGGACGACCGCGACAATGTCTCGCCCGGCTATAAGTTCAACGACTGGGAGATGCGCGGCGTGCCGCTGCGCCTGGAGATCGGCCCCAAGGACGTGGCGAACAACACGGTGGCGCTCGCCCGCCGCGATCTGCCCGGCAAAGAGGGCAAGCGCTTCGTGAGTCAGGATGGTCTGGTGGGCGCGGTGCGCGACCTGCTGGATGACATTCAGGCCAGTCTGCTGCGCCAGGCGACCGAGTTCCGCGATAGCCATCTGCACGAAGTGACCAGCAACTACCAGGACTTCATCGAGATCGTCCGCGGCGGCGAATGGGCGCTGGCGTGGTTCTGCGAAAGCGCCGCCTGCGAGGAGCGCGTCAAAGAAGATGCGCAGGCGGTCAGCCGCAATTTCCCGCTGGAGCAGCCGCACCCCGGCGAGCAGGGGAAATGTATCATTTGCGGTCAGCCAGCCCGCGAGATGGCTTATTTCGCCAAGGCGTATTGATAGGGCGGGTTGCGGATTGTGTGGAGTAGTGCCCTGGTGCGGGGAGACTGGCCATGCCCGTTTACATCTTGCTGAGCACGCTCACCGAACACGGCGTGTCGCGCATTGTTGAGGAACCGGATTGCCTGCGTCAGATCAGCCTGGATATCGAGACGCTGGGCGTCAGAGTGCTGGAGCAATATGCCACGCTCGGACAGTTCGATTTCGTGCACGTGATCGAAGCGCCCGATAACGAGACCATTGCCCGCGTGAGCATGGAGTTGATCGCGCGCGGACGCCTCAAGCCGCTGACCATGCCGACGATTTCGATCAACGACTTCATCAGCCGCCTGAGCCTCGACCGGAGGCCGTGACCGCCGTGAGCATGGGCGAGTAGGAAAGTCAGGCCACGCGATCTGTGGTTTGGGCCAGGGCGCAGGAGAACGGGGCGTGTTCATCACACGCCCCGTTGTTGTGTTGACTGTTGAGGGGATCAGCGCCGCCCGCCGCGGTCGCGGTCACCGCCGCCGCGCCGGTCACGGTCGCCACCGCGCGGGCCACGGTCTCCGCCGCCGCGCTCACCGCCGCGGCCACCGCCACGACCCGACCCGCCGCCGCGCTGCCCGCCGCCCCGTTGCCCACCGCTGCCGATCTTGCGGTCGGCGGCGCGGGCTTCTTCCAGCGTCCAGCCTTCCAGCACGGCCTGGCGGCTGAGGCGAATCTTGCCGTCGGCGTCAATGTCGGTGATCATGACCATGATCTCGTCCCCGACGGATACCTCGTCCTCGATGCGCTGCACATAGTGATCGGTGATCTGACTGACAGGCACCAAGCCGTCCTGGCCGGGCAGAATTTCGACGAACGCGCCGTAGGATTCCACGCGCGTCACGCGACCGGTGTAGATGCGCCCGACTTCTGGCTCTTCGACCATGGCCAGGATCATGTCGCGGGCGCGCTCGGCGCTCGGGCCGTCCGGGCTGGCGATGAAGACCGTGCCGTCTTCGGCGATGTCAATCTTGGTGTCGGTCTTGTCCTGGATGGAGCGGATGGTCTTGCCGCCGGGGCCGATGATCATGCCGATCTTGTCTACGTCCACTTTGATGGTCAGGATGCGCGGCGCGTAGGGGCTAAGTTCGGCGCGTGGAGCGGGGATGACCTGGCGCATCACATCCAGGATATACAGGCGGGCGTCGCGCGCCTGCGCCAGCGCCTGACGCATGATGTCGTCGCTGACGCCAGCGATCTTGATGTCCATCTGCAAGGCGGTGATGCCCTTTTCCGTCCCCGCGACCTTGAAGTCCATGTCGCCCAGGTGATCTTCGATCCCCTGGATGTCGGTGAGCACGGCGTAGCGCTCGCCTTCCTTGATCAGGCCCATGGCGATGCCCGCTACCGGTCGGGTAATGGGCACGCCCGCTGCCATCAGCGCCAGGGTGCTGGCGCACACGCTGGCCATGCTGGTGCTGCCGTTGGACGACATGACCTCGCTGACGACGCGGATGGTATAGGGGAACTGATCTTCGGGCGGGATCATCGGGCGCAGGGCGGTTTCGGCCAGCGCGCCATGCCCGATCTCGCGGCGCTTCGGCCCGCGCAGCAACCAAGTTTCGCCGGTGCTGTAGGGCGGGAAGTTGTAGTGATGCATGAAACGCTTGGTCTCTTCCGGGTACAGGCCGTCCAGCGGCTGACTGTCGCGCGGGGTGCCCAGCGTGCAGATGCTGAGTACCTGGGTCTGCCCGCGCTTGAACAGGCCGGAGCCGTGCACGCGGGGGATCACGTCAATTTCGGCGGCCAGCGGGCGGATGCTGGTGTAGTCGCGCCCGTCGGGGCGGATGCCCTCTTCTAGAATACGCCGGCGCACTTCCTTCTTGAGGGTGGCGTCGAGCACCGCGCTGACATCGGCCAGCGGGCGGGCTTCTTCGTCCTCGGCCAGGTTGGCGCTCTCGTACTCGGCCAGCAGGCGCGTGCGCAGCTCTTCGAGCGCTTCGTTGCGCTCGGTGCGCATGGTGTGCGTCTCCAGGATGCGGACGATGTCTTCAGTGATTTTCTGTTCGACCTCGGCGGCCAGCGCTTCGTCTACTACCGCTGGCTCATACTTGCGCTTGGGCTTGCCAAGCTGAGCGCGCATCTGCTCCTGCACGGCGATCAGGTCGCCCATGGCGTTGTGACCGAAGCGCAGAGCGCGCACCATGGTCTCTTCGTCTACCTCGTTGGCCCCGGCCTCGACCATGATGATGGCGTCTTTGGTGCCCGCCATGCGCAGATCGAGCTGACTGTTCTCCATCTCCGGGATGGTGGGGTTGAGCACGAACTGCCCGTCAATCAGGCCCACGCGCACCGCGCCGATCGGCCCGTCCCAGGGCACGTCGGAGATATGCAGGGCGGCGCTGGCCGCGATGATGGAGAGGATGTCGGCGTGATTTTCCTGATCGTGGCTGAGCGGGGTGACGAGCACCTGCACTTCGTTGCGCAGGTCTTTGGGGAAGAGCGGGCGCAGCGGGCGGTCGGTGACGCGGGCGATCAGGATGCTCGCCTCCGAGGGGCGGCCTTCGCGGCGCATGAAGCTGCCGGGGATACGCCCCGCTGCATAGAGCTTTTCCTCATAGTCCACGCTGAGCGGGAAGAAGTCCACCCCCTGGCGCGCGGTGGCGCTCATGGTGGCGGTGGCAAAGACGACGGTGTCGCCCAGGCGGACAGTCACCGCGCCGCCAGCCTGCTCGGCCAGCTTGCCAGTTTCTAGAATGATTTGCTTGCCGCCCACCGTCGCCACGAAGCGATGGTTGGGGGGCATCCCAACGGTGGTATTCATAGGTTCCCTCCGGAACGATAAGGCCCGGAGGTCAGGGACTGGAACCTGGTGTCAAGCGCACGACGCGCCATACACTGGCGTCGGCTTGACCGCATGTTCCAATTCCTGTCCCTCCGGGCGACTGCGATCAATCAGATTGATTGGGGCAGGGGCATGTCGCACATATCTGCCCCAACCAGGGCTTCTCTCTATCCATACTGTCTCAGGATACAGAGCGCGGAGCCTGCGCCCCACGCTCGCCTCGACCTCACCTAGCGACGCAGCCCCAGCCGCTCGATCAGGGCGCGGTAGGCGTTGGGGTCTTTGCGGCTCAGATAGCGCAGATGGCGGCGACGTTGCCCCACCAGCTTGAGCAAACCCCGACGGCTGTGTTCGTCGTGTTTGTGCACTTTGAGATGCTCGGTGAGCTGATCAATGCGCCTGGTGAGGATGGCGATCTGCACTTCGGGCGAACCGGTGTCGGACTCGTGCCGACCGAAACTGTGGAAGATTTCTTCCTTTTGCTGCTTGGTGATGGACATTGCGTGGCGTCCTCGTCAAGGGATGTCACCGGGCGAACCGGACGTTGGCCCGCCGGTCAGAACGATACGGGATTGCTTACCCGCCGCATTATACCATTGGGGCGGGGGCTTGGGAAGTCTCAAATGCGCAGGGGAGTGGGGAGTGGGCAGTGGGGAGTGGGGGTCAGCGCTGCAGCGAGCGTAGCAGGGCACGTAACATCTTACCTACAGCTTCACGATCGAGACAGGGGGCGATAGCCTGTTCCGTCGCCATGTTGACCCGCGTGGCGAGGATTAGATGAGTTTCAAGCTCTTTGAGCGATCCCTGAGCGATTTGCAGGTGGCGAATGTAATCCCCGCGGTTGTCCCGTCCGTAGCCTTCGGCTATGTTGGCGGGCACTGAGACTGCCGCTCGCCGTATCTGGCTGATCAGTCCGTACAATTCTTCCGATGGAAACTGCCGGGTCAGCAGATAGGTTTGCTCGGCCAGCACCATCGCTTCCTGCCACACTCGTAGGTCGCGATAGGACTGAATGGAACCTTCGCCCACAGGCTCTCTCTGGCCTTTATTGCGGAACCGCGAAATGCGGTCGGGAGCACATTACCCTACTCCCGACTGCCCACTCCCTACTCCCCATTCCCTGCCGCTGCGGGCGGATCGCCGGCGACCATGCACACGGTGTGATGCGTGCGGAAGAGGCTGTAGAGGTCAGTCTGGCCGGGCACGGCTTTGAGCACGTTCTCCGCCTGCATGATAGACAGCCACAGGTCGAGTTCGCGCCCATCCAAGCCGCTGGCCTGGCTAATGGCCTCGCGGCTGAGGGGCAGGCGTTGCTCGTAGAGGGCGAGCAGCGCGCGCACGAAGGCGTTGCGCTCTTCCAGCACACGTTGCACGATGGGCGACTGCTCCACCAGCGAGATGCCTTTCGTCTTGAACTCGCTGAGGGGGTTGTCGTACTCGTTGATGGTGACCGCCCCCTGTTCCTGCAGCTCTTCGACCGCCTGCTGGAAGGCCGTACTGGGGTCGAAGGGGCGCAGGCGGCGATGCAGACTGCCCAGCGGACACCAGGCAAAGCCGCGGAACGAGGTGAACTGCTCGACGCTGACGATGATGCGCCGGATCATCGCTTCGACTTCGTCGCGGCTGACGCCGATCACCGGTGGGGCGAGCGCCGGCCCTTCGACCTCGCTGAGTTTGATCACCGGCACCAGGTCTTCGGGGTTGTGGCGGTGCGGCACCAGCTCGCGCACCAAAATGCCTTCGCGCACCAGGGTGTCTACCCACTCAGAGCGCCAGGCGTCGGTGGTGTTCAGCCCTGGGCCAGCCAGGCCGTGATCCATGCCGATGCCTTTCAGCAGGAAACCGTAGTTGACGTATTCCCAGCCGCGCACGTGCAACGTGTTGGCCACGCGGTGCACGATGCGGTCGCGGATCAGGCGCGTCTTGGCCACCACCTCGCTGTTGGCGTTGGGCATCACCGTGCCCTGTTCGAGGTCTACCACCAGGATGCCCTGATTGGCCGCCTGCATGATCAGGTCTTCGGCGCGTTCGGGGCTGGGTACCGCGTGCGTCTCGACCAGCCGCCGCGCCAGGGTGTTGAGGCTGACGCGGTCGGCGGCGCGCTCCGCCAGCAGGATATCCAGTTGCAGGATAACGCTCGACCACTGGGAGGGGCGGAATTCGGGCGGCTCTTCGCCGGGGCCATAGGGCGCAGTGTGAGCAGCCATCGCTTCGTTGGCGCGACGCAGGCGGCAGAAGTCCTCGATATATTCGACGCTGAGCGCCGGATTAGATTCTAGCAGACGGCTGGTGCTGCCGCGCACGCCCCACACGATCACCTGCTTGTTGCGCGTGCGCACGGCGCTGAAGACCTCGTTGAAGTCGCGGTCGCCACTGGCGATGATGAAGACATCGGCGCTGTCGGGGCGGGCGCTATCGGCGAGCACATCTTTGGCGATGCGCATATCGGCGCTGTTTTTGCCCGGCAGGCTGTAGACCGGGTCAATATTGGCCCGTGCCAGGCGGCTGGTGACTTCGTCGGAAACCTCACGGCCCGTGCGGTCAATCATGGGGGCCAGGCTGCCACGCTGACCCCAGGGCGCGTAGGCGGCCATGTGAATGACCTGGCCGTGCGTCTGCGCCTGGCGGATCATCCCTTCCAGCAGGTCATCCAGGTTGATGATGTAGCCCTGTTCGCTGAGGCTGATCGAGATGTTCTCGAAGTCAATGTAGAGCGCTACTGTCTTGCTGGGCAGGCCCAGGATGACTTCCAGCGGCTGGAAGATCACTCCCGGCAGGCTGCTGGGCGGTTCGTCGCCCCAGATGCGTAACCGCGCCCGTTCCGAAGCGGGCACGCGCTGCACTAGCGCAGCGATGTCCATGCGCGATGAGGCGATGATCAGCTCGTCTACTACCTGCTGTTCGAAGGAGAAATAGTGGGTTAGCAGCGCATCGGCTACCACGCGGCGGTCGGGCACGTTGAAGAGATCGTAGCCGCTGTTGGCGAAGACCTGCTGCACGCTGACACCAGCGCTGCCGCTGGGACGACGGTAGCGATTCCAGTCGGCGACAGCGATCGCCATTAATTCGCTGGGGCTGCCAAGGCCCGCGGCCAGCGACGCAGCATTGAGCAGCGAGGTGGCGATGGTCTGGATGTCGAGCACCAGCCCGCGCGATTCTAGCCGTTGCAGAAGGTCATCTACGTCTACGATCAGGTACGCTGTCATCAAGCGCTCTCACCAGATTACAGGCGAAAACCCCTCAGCTCGCTTGGGCGGCGCTCAGGGAATACGTATCTCGGATAATCGCAGGGGGTATGGCGAAGCTCAGGCGAGGTGCCAGCACGCTCTCTTGAGGGGCCGGTAATAACTTAGTCGCCCATGACGGCACATGCTACAAGGCCATTAACCCTTTGCAAAGAACGCCGCGTTTTGCATAAGTCTTTAGCCATAAGCCTAAAACTTGACTGCTGCAGACCGATCAAGCTCCGTCCACCCTCTGTTATTGTCCAAAGCTCATTGTATCAGGGCAGGGCTTATGTGCCAAGGGATTTTTTGTTATTTTTCATAGTTTGGGACAAGTCTTTGGTCGCTTTAGCCAAAAAGTACGCCCTCACCCGCCCCATAGCTGCAGCAGCCCGAACAGCCCCAGCACCAGGTAGCCGCCGGCGACGCCCCAGCGCACCGGTCGTTCGCCCACGGTGGCGATCAGCGTCTGCATACGGCGCTCGTCCATGAATACACGCCAGCCGCGCAGTGTCCCCACAAAGCCCAGCAACCCACCGACGGCCAGCGCCCCGTTGATCAGCGTCACGATGTCCATGAGCTTCCTGCTCCTGTTTCCGGGCCGGTGAGCGGCGGCCCGCAGATCAGCGCGCTGTGCTCGCCCTGCACGTGCGTCAACACGATTACGGCGTCGTCGCCCTCGCCAGCGAGCTTCAGCAAGCGCAACGCTTCTGCGGGAGCCAGGGGACTGCCGCGCTTCTTGATCGTCGCCCGGCGAATGCTGCGTGCCCGCAACGCCTCGCGCAGCCGCTTGAGGTTAAAAGGCAGCCAGTCCAACACCGGCCAGACGCGCACCCAGCCGGAATTGACCGGCGTGTCGGCGGTGAGGTAGGCGATGTGCTCGTCCAACCGGTAGAGCGGCGCGCCCAGGTGCTCGGCCAGTTCGCCCAACAATCCCGCGCGGATGATGGCCGGGTCTGGCTCCAGCAGAAAGGCACGGGGCGCGCTCAGTGGCGGCGGCGGCGCGCCGGTCGGATGCAGGGTTTCACCCGCGTCGGCGCGCGAGGCCCAACGCCCGGCAAAGCCCAGATCGCCAGTCCACAGCACGGCTTCTTTCAGATCGCCGCCCGCGCTGACGAACTCCACGCCCACGCCCGCTTCTGTGTAAGGGCGCAATTCGTCGAGCGCCACCCCCGGCGACAGTTTGACGGCCAGCGCGACGAAATCCCAGCTACGGATGACATCCAGCGGCGGAACGTAGTCCCGCACCGAAAAGAGTCGTCGCTCGTGCTCGCGCCGCGCCGGGTCGAAGAAGGCTGCGGGCACGCCGATCAGCGGCAGGCAATCGCGCAGGTCAGCGCACAGCAGGTGTGCCGCACGCCCGTAGACGTTCAGGTTGGCGCGGGCCAGGCGCAGCCGCAACGGGTCGCGATCCAGCCCGATCACAGTTGCGCCGGGCAAAGCGGCCAGCGCCAACGTGTCCCCGCCGATGCCACAGCCCAGATCGGCGATCTGCGCATAGCCGCCCTCGGCGAAGCGCCGTGCCCGCCAGGTCGCGACGATTTCGCCGGTGGCCTGTTCGAGCGCATCGGGCGTGAAGAACATCGCCGTCGCCCGGCTGAACTTGGCGACGGCACGCTGACGCAGGCGGGCCATGGTCAGCGCTGCGCCCGCTACATCCGGGGGCAGTTCGCGCCGCAGTCTTTGTAGCAGAGGCAGCGTCTGCGCGTCGCTCAGGTCTTGCGTCGCCAGCCAGGCCAGCACCTCGCCCCCCGCCGGGCTGAGCAGGAAATCGAGGCTATGAGTAGAGAACATCAGGCGAGCATTGGCATGGGCGGGGGACAGGAAATCGCGGGGCGAGCAACAGCAGCCCGCCCCGTCTGACTCGCTTTAGATCGCTGCCATGAGCTTGGTGAACTCGTCCCACTCGTCGCGGGCAAAGTACAGCGATCCCCAGTCCAGTTCGATCTCGATGTCATCGCTGCTTTCGACATCGTCATCGGAGATTGCTTCGCGGATCATTTCCAGGAACTCGGCCCATTCTTCCTCGAAGAAATGCACCGTCACCGGGCCAAGCTCGACGTGATAGGTCTTCTCGCCGTCCGGCTCTACCGAACTCCACACGGAGTAGTTTTCGGTCTCAGCGAGGGTTTCGGTAGGGATATCGGACATATCGCCGTTGTTCATTATGGGATTTGCTCCTTATGCTCACAGGGAATTGCCCCCATTTTCGCCGCTTTCCGGCAAAATGTCCAGAGTCGTTCGATCAGGCCCGCTCAAATGCCCGTGCCGCCGCGATGGCCCTGTCCAGGCGCTCCGCCGGCCTCTCGATCACCGGCCCGTGCCCCAGCGCCAACCGTGTTGGTTCGAGCGCGCGCAACGCTCGCGCAGTGCGCAGCGCAGTGGGCTTGTGCCAGGTCGCCAGGGCCGGGAAGGGAAAGAGCGGGGTCAGCTTGCCGGAGACGGCCAGCCCGCCCCAGGAATACAGCGCGTCTCCGGCGATCAGGGTGCCGTCGCGCGTATCGAGGAAGGCAGTGTGCCCTGGCGTATGCCCTGGCGCAGCGATCACCTCCAGCGAGCCGATCTGCTCGCCCGCTTGCAGGGTGCGCGTCGGTTGCGTCCTGACGCGCGGAAAGCCCCCGCGCGGCGGAGTCTGTGGCTCGTCGGCGTCCAGGCTCATGTCACCCGCCAGCAAACGCGCCTCGCGCGCCCCGATCAGCACTTCTACGCCGGGCAGTGCCTCCGCCAGCGCGTCGAGCGATCCCACGTGATCGGCGTGCGCGTGTGTGAGCAGAATCCGCACGATGGGTTGCCCGATCTGCTGAGCCGCCTTCAGAATGCCCGCGGCGCTGCCGCTTAACCCCGTGTCAATCAGCACCAACCCGTCGTCCTGACGCACCAGATAGCAGTTGAAAGCGGTGAAGCGGGTGAGTTTGATCAGATAGTCGCCGTGAGTCGAGATGCGCATCAATGTCCCCCCTACCATCTGCCGCGCTAGCGTTGGCCCAACAGGCGCAGCACCCGATCGTAGGACAGAATATAGTGCACGACGACCACAACGCCCAGCGCCATTCCCGCCGTCCGGTGACCTGCGGCAAGCAGCGCCAGCACTGCCAGGGCGAAGAGGAGCCATTCCAGCGCCAGCCGCACGATGCCTGGCACCGGTATTGGCGCGCCGCCGCCATGACTGTCGTCGCCAGGGGTGCGCAGGGTGGCCCAGGCCGTCGCCGCCAGCAGGGGCAACAAGATCGCCAGGGCAACGCCTCCTGGCCCGCTCACTGCTTCCAGCGCCCACACGCTCAGCGCCGCCAGCGCCGCCAGTTCCAGCCCAAAGCGCAGCGCCAGGTTGGCCGGATGATTGCTCATGCTGGTCTCACTCTGCCTCGGCGTCGAAGGCGTCGAGCGCGCGCAGCACCTCGGCCAGCGCCAACAGGCTGGCCCCGCTGTGCGCCAGATCGTCCAGCCCGTCTACGCGAAAGCGCCGCTCCAGGGCGTTGTTCTCGAAGTCCGGCCCAGCGATGACCGCTGCCACGCGGTCGGCCATCAGGGCGCGGCGCTCGTTGTCCCAGGTCAACGCGGTCTTCGTCCAGTACAGACGATAACCGGCGTCAATGCGCTCGGTGGTCAGGGGTTCGGGCGGAGCCGGGGGCGGCGGGCGATGGCGAGCCAGCAGATTCCAGTTGTCGTCCATGGGATGCTCCTGTGAGTGATGAGACCGGAGTCGTGAATCCGGAGAGCGATGAGTTCAGCGTCTGCAAGGGCGCGGATGCCCGGCTGCCAGGGGCGCGAGCACCACGCTTGGCTAACGGGTCCAAGGACGGACAGGCATTAGGAATGCCTGGGGCTGAGAACTGCCCTTCACTTTACCTCACCCCCGCTTGGCGCTCACGCGCCTCGCTGTCCTCTCTCCGACGCGGAGAGAGGGCGAGCCAAGCGCAGCGAGGCTGGGGGTGAGGTAAACCAGGCGAGCCGATCATGTTTTCTCTATTTCTGTCCGCCCCTGAAGCTCAACGGGAGAGCGGGGGCAGCTCGTCGAGCTGCACGTCGGCGTGCGCGGTGAGCTGCACCTCACGGGCGTACAGATAGACCCAGTGATCGGACTCGCACAGATAGCCCGCCGCCTGGAAGGCCGCCTGTGCGTCCGGCTGATCGAGCACCTTTATCCGCACGTAGACGCGATCCAGTTGCGCGGCCAGCCGACGGGCATCGCGGGCCAGCGCTGCCAAGTCGGCGGGCGCGGCGTCGCAATAGGCGATCTTGAGCGCGGGTTGACCGGGCCAGCGGTCGCGTTCGGTCGAGTTGACGATCAGCAGACCGCGCAGCCCTTCCGGAGAGCCGGGGTCTGCCCAGCCATAGACCAGCCCGCCCGCCAGCCGCTCGGCCAGACGGGCGTCGGTGAGGAAATAGAACGACCAATCCCATTCCAGGCTGCGCTGGCAGGCGACAAAATGCGCCGAGCGGTCGAGCCAGGCGCGCACACGCGGCGCATCGGCAGGCGTCAGCGGCGACAGGTGGGCGACCGGCTCGTCGAGCACATCCGTGCCCAGCGGCACATAGACGGCCACGCGGGTGAAACCCGTCTCGCGGGCCATCCGCTGGACAGCGCCATTCTCCGAACTGGTGGCAAAGCGCACCACGCCCCGCCCGTGCTGGCGCACATGGTTGACGGCGAAGTGATGCAAAATGCGCCCAAAGCCGTAGCCCTGAAAGGCCGGGTCAACGCGCAGGCCTTCCAGCCACCACTCTTCCTCGTCCAGGCGGGTAACCTTGGAGACGCCGATCACGCGGTCGCGCAGGGTCGCCACGAAGAAGCCGTCGTAGGGGTCGTTCAGCCAGGCGTCCAGCACCCGCGGCAGATAGTCGTTGCCCTCCCAAATCTGCGCGGAGATCGCCTCCAGAGCGACTCTGTCGGACGGCTGCGCGGGCCGGATGATCAGGTCGGCGCGGGTGAAAGTCTGGTCTGGGAACGGCTGCATGGTGTCTCTCCTCTGGCTGCACGCTTCACGCTCACAGGTCGGCGGCGTCGCGGGCGCGTTCTTCAGGGGGCAGCACCGGATAACGACGGCTGATCAGGTAGTGCATCAGGCGGTAGATCAGACCCCGTTGCCGCGCGGCCATGCCCTGCGCCGCGGGCAGATAGTCTTCGTCCAGCAGCTTGACGCGCACGTAGCGCACGAAGAGCCGCACGGTCGCCACGCTGGGCGCGGCGAGCACCACCCCTAGCACACCCGCCAGGCTGGCCCCCACCAGGATGGCCACCAGCACGGCGAAGGGGTGCAGGTCGAGGCTGCTGCCCAGCACGCGCGGCACCAACAGCACCGCTTCGAGTTGTTGCAGCGACATATAGGTCACCGAGACGACCACGGCATAGAGCAACCCTGCGTCGAGCGCGGGGATGGTCGAGCTATCGGTCGTCAGGGCGAAGAGCAGCGCGGGAATCTGGGCCAGGGCCGGCCCCAGATTGGGGATGAACTCCAGGAAACCGGCTACCAGCCCCAGCAACAGCGGCTGCGGCAACCCCAGAACGAGCGCCGCCACATAGACCACCACCGTCATGATCAGGCTCAGCACGACTTGCCCGCGCAGGTAGGCGCTCCAGACCTGGCCCAGTTCGTGCAGCAACTGCCGCGTGTCGCCCTGGTAGCTCTCCGGCATGGCAGCGATCAGCCCGTCTATGAACGATGGCCCGTCGCGCATCAGGTAGAAGAGCATGGTCAGCACAAAGATAGTGGTGATGAGGAAGGAAAAAACGCTGCCCACCACGCCCAGCGCCGGGTCGGCCAGCGATAGCACGGCGTTTTGCAGGGTGGTGCTCACGTCGGTCGGTTCTTCGCCTTGTTGGCCGGTGAAGAAACTCTCCAGTTCGTCCCAGGGCACCACGGTGAAGTTGCCAATGGTGATGGGTTTGCCCAACACCGATTTGAGATCGTTCTGGGTGTCTTCCAGCAGCGTCGGCAGATCGTCGGCGAACTCGCGGGCTTGCTTGAGCGTCGCCGGCACCACCAGCCAGATCATCAGGCCCAGCAGGCTGAGCACCAGCACCCAGGTCAGCAGCACGCTGAGGGTGCGGCGCGTCTCATAGTTGGGCACCAGGCGCAGACGGCGTTCGAAGAAGGTGACCACCGGCGAAAGCAGGTAGGCCAGCACTACCGAGGTGATGATGGACAGCCAGGCGACACTATCTACCTGACGCGCGATCAGATATACCCCTACCAGGACGCCCAAGGCGACCAGGCGTTTGGTGGTGACACTCCAGGGAGGGCTGGTGACAGATGGCATATGGTTCGACACGCGCCCCCTTCTGCGCCAGAGAAATCTGAAAACCTGGCGATCTTGTATGGCCTGCTGATTTCATTGTAACGCGCCAACGGGCAGAGAGCGAATGGCATTCAGCTATCAGCCGTCAGTTTTCAGCTTTCAGCAAAAGCATGGGGTTCTTCATTCCGGGCTGACGGCTGACCGCTGAGGACTGATGGCCGGTTTTGAGCTGATGGCTGACGGCTGACCGCTAAGGGCTAGTAGGGCAGGTCTTCGGGCGGGACGTTGCGGCGCTCGCGGCTGCGGCGGATGATGTCGTCTATACGCGCCTGCAGGTCGGCGGGCGTGTCGGCGGTGCGCGCCGGTCGGCGGCCAGGACGCACGGCACGGCGACGGTCGTCGGGGCGGCGGGGCAGCGCTGCGCTACTGCGCGGGGTATAGCGGGGCGGTGCGCTGGCGGCCTCGTCTTCGGGCGCATAGCTGCCGTACTCGTCGTCGGGGGCAAGCTGTTCTTCCGCGCCGTAGTCGTAATCTTGCGACGCATAGCGATCGCGCGCCGACCGACGGGGTACTTCCTGGCGCGATGGTGGGTAGTCTGGCGCAGTATACGACGGGCGAGATGCGCGCGGATCGCGGCGGGTGGCGTAGGTGTACTCGTCAGCCTGATCGTAAGCGCTCGCAGGTTGCTGATAGTCGTAATCCGGGCGGCGCTGTGCTCCGCGCCCGCGCCCACGCGACGGCGGCAGATAGGCCGCGCTGGACTCTTCGACGACATGGCGCGGGACGTAGGGGCGAGGATCGCCATTGTAACGCTCGCCGCGCTGACGCGATCCGCTGTCGCCCAGCAGGGCATTGGGGTTGACCATGCGGAAGATGACGGCTACTCCCATGGAGAGCAGCGCCACGCCCAGGTATACCCACAGGTCAATGTTCAGCCCAGGGCCGCCGGTCGCCTCGATCAGGCTGCTGACGATCTCCAGCACGCTGAAGACCGCCATCCAGATGCCGAAGACCCAGATGGACAGGGACGTATGCCAGCCCTGGCTGCGTTGATAAATGGCCGAGGCGAGCAGGATGAAGCCGAGCACCAGCACTATCAGCCAGGCATAGCCGAGGATATGCGTGACCAGTGCAAAGCCCAACCAGATCACCACGGCAGCCCAGGTGAGGGCCTCGACGGTCCGTTCGGCTGTTGATTTCACGCCCACGCTCCTTGTCCAGTCGTCCTCACCCCCTGCTTCTATTATCCGCGGGTTAGGGGGACGGTGCAAGGGCGCGTTGACTTTACGCTCATCTGTGGGCATAATCGCGCGATAGTCAACACATAACAGACAGTGCTCGTCAGGTCAAAGGATACGTTCGTGATGGACCCGTCGCGCCGCCCCTTACGCCAGGAATGGTTGACATGGTCGGATGTGGACAAACTGGTGGATGTGCTGTTACCTCAACTGCGCGCTGCCGGGCGCTTCGACACGATGATCATGATCACGCGCGGGGGGATCGTCCCCGGCGGCTTGCTGGCCGAGGCGCTCGACCTGTCGGAGGTGCTCAATGCGGCGGTGGACTTCCCCGCTGAACACGATCTGGACGAGAAGACGCGCCTGCTGGTCTGGCCCAAGTTTGTGCAGTTCCCCGAAAACTCCCTGTTGGTGGGCAAGCGCGTGCTGATCGTGGACGACGTATGGGGCAGTGGACGCACCAGCACGGCGGTCAAGAGCCGTGTGCTGTCGGCGGGTGCGGCGGGCTTCACCTGCGTTTTTCACTTCAACCCCTATCGCTCGCTGTTCAGCCGGGCCGAGCCGGACTTCTACGCTGCCGTCACCGATGCCTACATTGTCTACCCCTGGGAGATCGAACGTGGCCTGAAGGGGATCGCCGCCGACCTGCCGGGACGGTTGCCCCCGGACTCCAATTGAACGCTGGTCCACAGCGCCGGGCAACAAAACAGGCTGGCGCATTCTGGGGGAATGGCGTCAGCCTGCCAAAGCAAACACGCCTCTGGTGCCGCACAGGTTTACCGAGGCAAAGAGATGAACCGGGCCAGCCGAATGCTATTCTTCCTCGAAGTCTTCGGCCATTTCGCCGCGCCGACGGTAGCGGTAGGTGATGCGCCCTCGCGTCAGATCGTAGGGGGTCAGCTCTACGCGCACCTTATCGCCCAGCAGGATGCGGATGTAGTACTTGCGCATCTTGCCGGAGAGATAGGCCAGTACCCGGTGCCCGTTTTCCAGTTCGACCATGAACTGCGTGTTGGGCAAGGCTTCGACTACCGTGCCTTCGACTTCGAGCTTATCGTCAGAGCGTTTGGCCATAGCCTGTGTACGTACTTTTCTCTACTCCGCACACCCAGAAAAACCCGGCGTGCCGGACGCCGACTCGTGAGAGCTAGGATTGGCCCTGCTTGCGCTGCTTGCGGCGGGCACGGCGGATCGCTTTCTTCTTCTGAATGCGGCGCAGTTCGCTCTTGGAGACGTACCAGCGCTTACGCCGGACAGTGCTGAGGATGCCGCTCTTGGCAACGCTTTTGCGAAAACGCTTCAGCAACTGCTCCTGCGACTCGCCAGGCTGCAATTCGACATGAGCCACGCAGTTCACCTCCCCTCTTGTTCAGGATAGCGTGGAAACCGAACCAAAAAGGCAGGTTGTGAGAACCTGCCTTGTGAACTTCTGACGCGCGATAGCCTGCTATTCTGCGATCTCCGCGCTCGTTTCTTGCTCGGCCTCCGGTTCCACGCCGTCTGATTCTACCGCCTCCGGCGCAGTTTGACCAGCCTCAATTTCGCTTTCTTCGTCTGCGGAAGCCGGGCTATCCAGGTCGCGCAGGCTCAGGCCCAGGCGCTGACGGTGCGGCTCGATGCTGATGATGCGGGCCTGGATGACCTGCCCCTCGTGCAACAGTTCGGCGGGGTTTTCGGGCGCGGGGTCGGCAATCTGACTGGCGTGCAGCAGCGCTTCGATGCCCGGCTCCATGCTCACGAACGCGCCAAACTGCGTCACGCGGCTGACCACGCCCTCGACAACCTGCCCGACATGATACAGCTCGTCCACCTGCGTCCAGGGGTTGGGCTGCAGGCGCTTGAGCGATAGCCCGATGCGGCGGCCTTCCTGATCCAGGCGCAGCACGTAGACTTCGACTTCCTGACCGACCTTGAGCACTTCGCGCGGGTGCTTGACGCGGTGCCAGGCCAGTTCGCTGATGTGGATCAGACCGTCGGCTCCGCCCAGGTCTACGAACGCGCCGAAGTCGCGCAGGCCACTGACCACACCGCGGCGAATCTCGCCTTCTTGCAGTTCGGAGAGCAGTTCGTTCTTGTGCGCGTCGCGCACTTCGCGTTGCGCTTCGCGCTGACTGAGCACCAGACGGCGACGGCGGCGGTTGACCTCGATCACCTTGACGGTGATTGGCTGCCCGACCATGCCCTGCAGGTACTGGGTGCGCTCCTCTTCGTTGAGGCCGCGCGGCAGGTTGGAGACATGGCTGGCGGGCACGAAGCCGCGCAGATTGCCGAAGGGCACGATCAAGCCGCCGCGGTTGGCGTCGGCCACCACGCCTTCCCAGACTTCTTCGCTGTTCATCAGCTCTTCGGCACGCAGCCAGTCTTCGTTCTGCTTGGCCTGGGCGACCGACACGATCAGGTTGCCATCCTCGTCTTCGGCACGCACGATCATCACCGGCACACGGTCGCCGACGGCGAAATGCATGTCTTCGCCCAGCCGTTCCAGATCGTTACGGGGCACTACGCCATCGCGCTTCATGCCCAGGTCTACCAACATGCCCATGCTATCAATGGACTGAATGACGCCCATGACGATGTCGCCGCGCACGGGCTGTTCGACTGCGAAGGATTCCTCCAGCAGAGCCAGGAAATCCCCGTCGGCTTGCGCCGCGTCAATGTGAGATTGTGTTCTGTCGATCATGATTCCTGCAACTAGCCCCCGAGGGTCGTAATTTTTTGACCTGTGGATGGGCAACAAAAAGCCGGCTCAACCCTGCAGGTCGGCACCGGCGATCTGTGTAGCAGCGTGCTGCGCTGGCATCACCCGCCCAAGCGTCTGATGATGCACCCTCAAGACAACTCAACGCTCGCACGTGGCTTCGCAGCGCGGCGCGCCCCCCTTCCATCAAGTCGGCAGCATTATAACGGGGGGGATCGCGTTTGTCAAACCTTTTGTAATAGAAGCTCACTAACTACTGTCCGCCCGGGCTCAGGCGCAACACACACCCACCCTCCCAACCCTGGCGGGATGGTTCGCCTGCTCTGCTTGTGGGGCGCATGCAGCGAAGCGAGCCGATCACGCCTCTGCAGCGGACTCGTCGTGATCGGCGCTCTCTTCGGCAGATGATTCGTCTTCTTCTGGCGCGGCTTCTTCAGCGGGCGCTTCCTGCGGACCAATGCCCCAGCGCTGCGTGAAGCCCACGCGCCGCTGATCGGGTTCCAGGCGGCTGATGCGCAGTTGCAGGCGGTCGCCTTTCTTGACGTAGCTGTAGGGTTCTTTGAGCGTGCCGTCGCCCATTTCGCTGAGGTGCAGCAGCCCTTCCAGCCCGTCGTCGAGGGCGATGAACGCGCCGAAGTCCACCACGTTGGTCACTGTGCCTTCGACCAGCATCCCTTCGTGATAGCGCTCCAGGGCATCGTCCCAGGGATCGGGCAACAGGCGCTTGCGGCTGAGCGCAATGCGGTTGGTGTCGCGGTCGAGGCTCAGGACGTAGACATCAATCTCGTCGCCCACTTTCAGCACATCGCGAGGGTGATCCACGCGGTGCCAGGCCAGCTCGCTGACGTGAATCAGGCCGTCTGCGCCGCCCAGGTTGACGAACGCGCCAAAGTCGCGCAGGCCGGTGACCACGCCGCGCACCACATCGCCCTCGTTGAGGGTGGCCAACAGGCGCGCTTTCTGCTGCGCCCGCCATTCGCGCTGCGCCTCGCGCTCCGAAAAAATCAGGCGGCGGCGATCTTGATCTACCTCGATCACCTTCACGCCCAGGTTCTTGCCCACCAGTTCGTTGAGGGCGTCGCGGCGTTCATTGCCCTGCAGGCCGGCGCTGACGGTGACCATGTGCGACGAGGGGATGAACCCTTCGAGCGAACGCCAGCGCACCAGCACGCCGCCGCGGTTGTGACCGGTGACGGTGACCTCGACGACCTCGTCTTTTTCCAGCAGAGCACGGGCTGCGTCCCAGTCGTACTGTTGCAGGCCCATGTTGATAGACACGATCAGGTTATTCTCCACGCCGCTCGGGTTGAGCACATAGACCGGCACTGTCTGGCCCACTTTCAGCGAGCGACGGTACTCTGGGTCGAGCCGCTCTAGGTCTTGCGCGGTGACGATACCGTCTTGCTTGGCTCCCAGATCAACGATGATCTCGTTCGGCTCGATCTGCAGGATGACGGCATTGCGGATCTCGCCGCGATGAGGCGGCTCGTAGTCGAACGATGCTTCCAGCATTTCTAGGAAGCTTTCACCTGTTTCCCCCTCCGCAGGGGCTGGCTCCTGGGGCGGGGGCGTTGGCTTCTTGTTGTCCTCGAAGTCCATGCTTTGCTACCACCTTATGTTGGGAAGTTTGACCACGTAGACAGCGCTACCCGGCACAGCCGGTTTACGTGCCATGCCCGGCAGGAGGCTGCTACCACAGCGTGAAAACCTGCACCTGTCAAAAGCTGAGGGGATCACCATGACGGTGTTCCACTGCATGCGCCATTACACTTAGTATATCCTGACAGGCCTGCTACAACAAGCAGCTAATTGTTCAATTTGGAGCAAAATCAATAGTTGTAATGATGACATGATAGGATGTGCTGGGATGATTCGATCTCTACAGGCCGCAGCGCATACGCTACAATAGCGCGGCCTGGGATTGGCAGTGACATTCTGCGCCCGCAAGTGCGTATAAATGACGAAGCAACATCCATAATCGCTGGCGAGTATGCCAGGGTTGGCGAGGTACAGGCTGAAGACCGTTTGAAAAGCCCCCTCAACCCTCCTCTGAGGGGCAAAGGAGAAACAGGCCAGGTTTTCCCTCTCGCCCCATTGAGGGAGAGGGATGGCGCACAGCGCCGGAGTGAGGGGGTATCAAATGGCCTCTGAAGACCGCCTTTGAGGAAGCTCTGTGAATAACCGTCGTCGTTCTTCGCGCTGGATACGCCGCACCCTCGAAGGCTGGCGGGAACTGCGGCGCACCCCTGTTCGTTTTGCGCTCCATCTGGCGCTGGCACGGCTGATCACGCAATGGCGCTCGCTGCTGACGATCGTCGCCGGCGCGGTGCTGACGGCGTCTATCGGCGCGCTGGTGCCGCTCTACACCACGGCGGTGGCGCAGGTGGGCATGACGCAGCGCCTGGCGGAAGAGCCGCCGCGCGACGTGCATGTCTCGGCGTATATCAGCCTGCGGGCCAACACGCAGTGGGCCGACGGCAGCACGCTGATAGACAAAGCCGTGCAGTCCACCGAAGCCGTGCGCGCGCTGGTGGCCCGCGATCTGAGCGTCATCGCGGGCTGGGCGGACGAAGTGGTCTTCTTCGGGGAGGCCGAAGCGACCGGCGTTGCCCTGCGCGACGCGGGCAGCGGGGAGTTCGTGCCGCTGACTGGCGTGCGCGCTCGCGTGGGCTACTACAGCGGCTGGACGGGGCGCGTGCGCCTGGTAGACGGACGCCTGCCGCAGGACACGCCCGCGGGCGGCGAGGACATCGAGATCGCCATCGGGCTGACGGTGGCCAATGAACTGAATCTGGCCGCCGATACAGTCGTCTTGCTGGATCAGGGCATGGACGCCGAGGGCAATACTGGCGGCGGGCACCCCAGCAGCCGCCCGATCACCGCGCGCATTGTGGGCGTGATCGCGCCGCTGGACGAGAGCGATCCATTTTGGCTGGCCCCTTCGCCCATTCGCCTGCTGGATCGCAGCAGTGGGGCGGGGCTGTGGGACTACGATTTCGCCGCCCTCACCACCGAAACGGCGCTTTTCCGCATTGCCACCGAATTCTTGCCGGATACACCGACGCGCATCGGCTGGCGCGTGCTGTTCGCACACGACAATCTGCCTTATGCGCGCATTGATCGGGCGCGCGCGGCGTTGCGAGACTTCGAACGCGACATGCGGGCGACCTTCACGCTGGAAGCGCCGACGACTCCCAATCAGACCGCCCGCCAGGACCTGGGCTTCAATTATCACACCCGCCTGATAGACTACGACGTTATCCACAAAGAGCGCGATGACGGCATCCTGCGCGACTACGCCGACGAACAGGCATTGCTGGGCGTGCCGTTCGCCATCCTGCTGGGGCAGGTGGGCGCGCTGGTGCTCTTCTTCGTGGTGGCGACGGCGGCCCTGGTGCGCCGCAGCGAGCGTCGCGAGATCGCCATGCTGCAAAGCCGGGGGGCGTGGGACAGTCAGATCGTCTTGCTGCGCGGCATCGAGGCGCTGGTGATCTGCACTGCGGCGGCGCTGATCGCGCCGTTTCTGGCGCAGGCGTTGTTGACGGCGCTGGGGCCGAGCGTGGCCGGTACCCAGGAATTCCCCCTGCCGCTCACACCGGCGACCTTCGGCACCGCCGGGCTGGCTGCGCTGATCACCTTCCTGGCGCTGATGCTCTCCCTGTTGCCGGTGCTGCGGATGCCGTTGGTGTTGGCGGGCGGCGCGGCGGCGCGCAGCGAACGCCAACACTGGTGGCAACGCTTCTATCTCGACGTAGTGGTGGCGCTCGTCGCGCTGGTGGCGCTGTGGGCGTTGGTGCAACAGGGGTCGCCGCTCAGCGACACCACCCTGGGCGACAAACAGGCCGACCCGCTGATGCTGGCCGCGCCCGCCTTGCTCTTCGTGGCGCTGGGCAGCCTGGCCCTGCGCGCCTTCCCGACGCTGGCGTTGCTGGCGGCGCGCCTGACCGCTGCCCGGCGCGGCTTGCTGGGTGCGCTGGCGGGCTGGCAGCTCAGCCGCGAACCGGTGCACTATGGGCGCATCACCTTTCTGCTGGCGCTGGCGGTGGGCACGGGCTGGTTTGCCACCAGCTTCCGCGCCACACTCGCCAACAGTCACAGCGATCAGGCGCGTTACCTGGTGGGCACCGACGTGCGCCTGACCGAGCGCGACACGGCGCTCAACGTCAACCGCGCCCGCCCCGCCGACGCCTATCTGGCGCACGAGGGAGTCGTGGCGGCCAGCACCGCCTTCCGCGTGCGCAATACCAATCTCAGCACCAGCCTGGCCGGTGACCTGCGCGGCAGCATCCTGGCTATTGATCCCGATACTTTCGGGCAGACGCTCTACTGGCGGAGCGACCTGGGGCCGGTCTATTCGCCGCGCGCGCCCGGTGGCGCGCCCTCCCTGCCGCCGCGTGGCGAGACTCTGCCCGGCGTGCCAGCGCGTATTGGGCTATGGGTGCGCTTCGAAGTGCAGTCGTTCCGCCCCGGCAGCGAGGGTATCTATCGCGCCGACGTGGGCCGCCTGGTGCAGCGCACCGAGCTATGGCTGCGCCTGCTGGATGCGGCGGGGGCGTGGGTGCGGGTGCCGGTCAGGCCGGTCGAGGTCGAGTATGTGCGGGTGGGGCAGGATACGCCGGGCCTGGGCGCGGCGGGGTTCGTGACTACCGGTTGGGTCTACTGCGAAGCCGACCTGTTCGCGCTGGAATATGCGCCCGTCGCCCCGCTCAACCTGGTCTCTTTCTACTGGCAATACCGCAGCCCCAGCGCGCGCGGCGAACGAGGTATGCGCCTGACCCTGGCCGACATGACGTTGATCGGGGCAGACAACTCAGCAACACCGTGGCGGGTCTTTGCCGACCGCGCCTGGGAATTCCGCTACGACAGCGGCGCGCTGGCCGAGGGCGACGCCTCGCCCGGCTGGCAGGTGACTGGCGAACGCGGCGACGCGCTTTATGTCACCTGGCAACAGGATGCGCAGCGTTCGACGGTGGGCGTGCTGCTCAATTACCCTGACCTGGGGCCAATCGATGCCGTGGTCAGCCGCCGCGTGCAGAGCGAAAACGGCCTGACATGGGGGCTGGATGCCGCGCCGTTTACGTTGCCGGGCATCGGCGGCAGCAGCGTGCAGTTCCGCGCCGTGCAGGTGACCGACTATTATCCTTCGCTGTTCGACCGCGCGCCGACACTCAACGACCCCAAGGGGGATTCGTTCATCGTGGTAGACGTGCGCGAACTGCTCTACCGGCTGAACCGCCGGCCCAGCGCCGCCTTTTACCCGGACGAGGTCTGGCTGCGGCTGGGCGACGGCGTAGATGCGCACGACAAGAGCGAAGTGGCCGCGTTCGTCCGTTCGCTGGATGAAGGCGCGGCGGTTGTGCTGGGCGAAGTGACGCTGGCGGACGAATTGAGTCGGCTCAACACCGATCCGCTGGCGTTGGGCTTGCTGGGGCTGATGTATCTGGCCTTCATCATGGCGCTGGCGCTGAGCATCGTCGGCTTGCTGACCTACGCCGGTCTGACGGCGCAGGCCCGCCGCACCGAATTCGGCGTGCTGCGGGCGCTGGGGCTGTCGTCCCTGCGCGTGGTGCTGGCCCTGGCGCTGGAACAGGTCTTTGTGATGGGCGTGGCGGTGACGCTGGGCGCTGTGTTGGGCTGGCTGCTCGCCTCGCAGGTGGTGCCAACGCTGGCGTTGGGCGCGGCGGGCGAAGGTGTCATCCCGCCATTCGTCATGCGCGTGGAGACGCAACGCCTGCTGGAATACGCGCTGCTGTTGCTGGTCACGCTGGGGCTGGTGCTCGGCTCCAGCCTGTTGCTGGTGCGGCAACTGTCGCTGGCGCGCACGCTGCGCCTGGGCGATGAGTAGGCGGGGCAACGTGGGCAGGACTGTGACGGCATGACTCTGGGCTTGATCCTCAAACGTATGCGCCGCGAATGGCGCTCGCTGGCCATTCTGTTGCTGGCCATCTGCCTGCTGACGGGCTTTTTCGCGCTGGGGCCATTCTATATCCGCGCGGTGACGGGCGTGGGGTTGCGCTTCGCGCTGGAGCAGGCCGCACCGCAGGATTTGCAGATCACCCTGGTGATTCAGGACGAGCCGCTCTCGCCCGCCGCGCTGAAAGTGGCGAGCCGGGAACTGGGGCCGCTGGCGACGGATTACACCTTTTTCATCCGCGCCGACTATACCCCGCCCACCACGGAAGGCGGCGTAGATGCCGCTGGCCTGGCGACTGGCGGCTACATGTACCGCTATGGCGAGCCGGTGACGGCGCGCTCGACGCGGCTGGATCACACCTTCCAGCCCTATGCCTTCAGCGACATGCCCGCCCGCCTGACGTTGCTGGAAGGGCGCTGGCCCGTCCGTCTCCCCCCGCCCGACGCCGTTGACCCGACCGGCCTGAGCGATGCCGAACAGCAGGCGCGGCAGATCGGCCTCTACAACCGCGGGCAGGTGGAGATCGTGGTCACGGCTGAGGTGGCTCGCCGGGCCAACCTGGAAGTGGGACAGCGCTTTGTGGTGGGCACCAAACAGCTTGATGGCAGCGGCAATGTTGCCAGCGTGGTGATTGTGGGCATCGTCGAACCCCAAAATCCGCAAGACCCGTTCTGGGAAGGTAACCGCAACTTCCTGTATGGGGCAGAAGTGGAGATTGCCCCCGGCCAGATGCGCTACGACTTCGGATTCGCCACCGTCCCAGAAGCGTACAACGACTGGCTGGCGAACGTGACGCCCGGCAACCGCTATTTTTATGTGATAGCTACCAACACGGATGTCATCACCGCCGACAACATTCACCACTACCGGCAACGGCTGGCCCTGTTGCAAAACCGACTGGGGGCCTATCATCCCAGCCTGCGCGTGTTGACTGGCCTGACCGCCTTGCTGGAGAACTATGCGGGCGATGTGGCCGATAACGAACTGGTGATCATCGCCTTTTCGGCGCTCATCGCTGGGCTGATGGCACAGCACCTGGCCAGCACCACCGCCCTGGTGCTGGAACAGCAAAGCCAGGAATGGAGCACCATCGTCAGCCGGGGGGGCAGTGCCCTGCAACTGGTGCTGATGCAACTGGTCACCGTGACCCTGTTGGCCCTGCTGGGGTTCGCGCTCGGCCCCTTGCTGAGCGTGGTTTTTCTGCGCCTGATGGAACAATACGGCCCGCTGGCCGAAGCGTTGGGCGGGCGTTCGCTGGGGGCTATATCCATCCCTGCTGTTTCGTATGTGCTCAGCGCGCTGATCACCGTGCCGATCATCCTGCGCCTGACCTGGCCTGCCGTGCCCGCCGCGCGTCGGAGCCTGGCGCGGCTCAAGCAGATCGCTTCGCGTCCCAAAGAAACGCCCTGGTGGTTGCGCTACTATCTGGACATCGTGGCGCTGGCGGTGGGCGTGCTGTTCGTCCTGCGGTTGTACTACCTAGTGGGCGGCGACTTCGGCGTGCTGCTGCAAAATCTGCTGGCGGCCCCCGGCGAAGTGATTGGGCAGATCAGCGAGGAACTGACCAGAGGTAGCTTTGCTGCCGAGCGGGGCAGCTACCACGTCGTCGGCGACTACAACCTGCCTGTCTTCGTGCTCGATACGGTGCCCGCCGTGTTTGGGATTGTGCTGGGGCTGGGCATGGTCTGGATGCGCCTCTTCCCCTGGCTGATGGAAATCATCTCGCGGGTGGTGCAGCGCACCCGTCACCTGACCGCGCCCCTGGCGGTGTGGCGCGTCGCCCGCGATCCGGGGCATTACGCCATGCTGGTCTTGCTGCTGATCATGACCCTGGCGCTGGGTACGGCTTCGCTGAGCATTTCCGATACGCGCGACCGGGGAGCCTGGACAGCAGCCCGCGAAGAGGTCGGCAGCAGCGCGCGCATCACCTTCGATCCGGCGCAGCTCAACGCGCAGGATGTGCGCTGGGATCAGTTGCCCGCTGTGAGGGGGGCGCTGACGCTGATGCACGTTGTCGGCGACCCTGGCAGCACGACAACGCGGGCCAGTGTGCACCTCTTTGGCGTAGACCCGCAGGCGGTTGACCCGG